>Ga0224558_1000986_pt1 | contig 31791 bp, 25 predicted proteins | sample 714S32024metaG_FD_180682 | JGI IMG/M metagenome (GOLD analysis project Ga0224558, IMG submission 180682) | Peat soil microbial communities from Stordalen Mire, Sweden - 717 S3 20-24 | ecosystem: Environmental > Terrestrial > Soil > Wetlands > Peat | place: Sweden: Norrbotten County, Stordalen... | reverse complement strand
AAATCGTTAATGTTAATGAAGATGAAGTCTTAAGTAAATTGCAAGAATGCGCTTTTAATTTACGAAAAAGGACTAACTTGGGTGGTATCCAATGGGGACAGAAGGTGAATGTCGGATTGTTAAAGTGTATCTGATAGTAACTACTACTACAGCGATGATTTGTAACTGCTCGAACCTATCCAAGATTTAAAACCAAGGTATCTTAGCGCGAAGATGGCTTGTTGGCTAGCTGATTCCATCCCGCCCAACGGGTACCCGGGATGCCCGCAAGGCTCGTTACGCCCGCAATCAAGGTGGCGCTCGCTCCCTAATGGAGAAGGCCGCTCACCGGCATCAGCCAGCCAACTATCTCTGATACATATCTCAAAATGGAGGCTTGAGCAACGATGTCCAACGTCCCTTTTGGCCCAACTTATTCAGAAATGCTCTATCCGGACACCATCCCTGCGGATGTCCGGGAGAAAGCGCTTAGAGTAAAAGATACAGAACTGGATCCCCTCAATCTGTTCAATATCTCCTGGAAAGACGAGCGGGGCGCAGTGCGCAAGATCGTACTCCCCAAGGAACTGACCGGCACCGAAGCCAATATCGTGGTGCTGCTGGGCAAGTACTTCCCGTCCGGTTCACATAAGGTTGGCCCCGCTTATGCAACCCTGATCGAGGGCTGCGTCGATGGGGAGATCCTTCCCGGCACCCACACGATCCTCGGCCCATCCACTGGAAACTTTGGGATCGGCGTGGCCTATATCTGCAACCTGATGGGATACAGGGCAGTGGTGATCATGCCCGACAATATGAGCAAGGAGCGCTACGACCGGATCCGCAAATACGGGGCCGAACTCGACCTGACACCGGGTACCGAATCGGACGTGATCCTGACGCTGCAGCGGACCTACGAACTGAAAAAGAACCCCCTAAACCGGCCTTTGGCGCAATTCGAACTGTTGCCCAATTACCGGTTTCACCGCCACGTCACCGGCAACTCGGCGATCGAGGCGGTCAGAGGGATCGGCAACGGGCGGATTGCCTGCTTCACTTCTGCCCCGGGATCCGCGGGAACATTGGCTGCCGGCGATCAGATCAAGCAGGCCTTCCCCGAGGCCAAGATTGTAGCTCTGGAACCTTACGAATGCCCTACTTTGGCGACCGGCGGCCGGGGACAGCACCGCATCGAAGGCATCGGCGACAAGATGTGCACGCTGATCCACAATATTCTCACCACCGATTTTGTCGCCCTGATTTGCGACGAGGACTGCGTACGCGGCCTGAAGGTGATTCAGGACGGCGCTGGGGTGCTGGAGGAACTGGGAATGCCCGCGGAGCAGGTTGCCAAAATGCATGACCTGTTTGGGGTTTCCGGTATCTGCAACATCCTGGGGGCCATCAAGATGGCCGATTACCTGAGGTTGGGCCCCGACGACAATGTGGTGACCATTGCCACCGACGGCTTCGACCGCTACCCTTCGGTGATGGAAGACCTGGAACGGCGCAACCTGGAAACAGAGGACTTCGTTCTCAGACGCTGGGCTAAAGATATTTTCCTGAGCAAGGACACGGAACACATCTATGACTATCGCAGTATGGCTAACAAGGAGCAGCTATTCCGCCAGAAGGAAAAGGATTGGCTACCCTTCGGATACTCTCAAGAATACCTGGATAGCATGCGTAACGCCGAGTTCTGGGAAGATGAATATGACAAGGTAAAATATTACGATCAAAAAATCAAGGAGATGCGTTAATGGTGTGGTATTTAAAGAAAGATTAATTTTTGCAAGATGACTACTCGCTCTAATGCCCCGCTTCCTCCGCATCCGGGCTACGCCCGGCCTTGTACTCCGCATTCTTCAGGCCAGGCTGAAGGCCTGGATGCGGAGGAAGAATGCGGAGTACATCTGAAGCGGTGGGATAAGAGCGACTATGTCACTGGATTAACGATTTCTGAGCTTCAGTGGGGGAAGGCAAGCCTCCACTGAAGCCAACATTGGTGATCGGTTAATCCATATTTGTTACTTATTAGCATTATCTAACTGGAAATCGGCTGCTTTTACCCAGAGGCCTCCGCCCGAGTACAGAACCAGGTCTCGTAGGCATAGTGGGCGCGGAAGGTGATGAGCTTGTCCTGATCCCTGGCGCACTTGCCCCAGCCTTCCTTGACGGCGGTTTTAAATTATCGTAGTTATGCGCCCATTCTGGTTATGTGGCTACGCTGTCTGCAGAAATTCGGAACTACGTTGAAGGGAAAGGAAAAGGCGGCGGATGCCCTGGGGATTGGTATCGCCACCCTGTACCGAAAGCTGGGCGTAGTTGGCTAGCTGATACACCTTGATGAATGTGCTATACGGTCTGTACCAGCCTGATGAGGGGGATATCTACATCAGGGACAAGCCGGTCCGCCTTGCTGGCCCCAGTGATGCCGTTGGCATGGGCATGGTTCATCAGAACTTCATGTTGATACCCGCCTTTGGCGTTGCTGAAAACATCATCCTGGGCATGGATCGTGGGCTCCTGCTGGATATCGGCGAAGCCAGCGAGGAAATCCGGTGCCTTTGCCGCATCAAGAGAGGAGAGACGTGAACAATGACTCAGGTAAAGATTTTGGGAATCAGCGGTAGTCATCGCAAGGGGGCGACGGAATACTGCGTGCAGGAAGCACTCAAAGTAGCCGGGGAGATTTCTGGCGTGACCACCGAGTTTGTTTCTTTACGAGGCAAGAACATCTCGCATTGTAATCATTGCAACAGGTGCATGCGGGAGAAGACTCTCTGCCATATTGAGGACGATTTTCAGGAAATCTACGACAAGTTCTTGAAAGCGGACGGCTATATAATCGGCACTCCGGTCTACCAGATGAGCGCCACGCCGCTTTTACAGGATTTCTTCAGCAGGCTCCGCCCGACTTGTATTATGTATCCGGGGGTATTTATAAACCGGATCGGGGGAGCGATTGCCGACGGCGGCACGAGGCATGGCGGACAGGAGATGGCCAACCTGGTGATCAGCAACTTTTATAAAGTCCACGAGATCCTGGTTACCGGTGGCCCTGGGGGCAATTACACCGGGGCCTGTGTCTGGACACAGGACAACAGGGAGCAGGGCGCCCGTGACGACGAGGTCGGGATGGTCAGAGTCAGAGGATTGGGGATGCGGGTTGCCGAAGTGGCCCTGATCCTGAAGGCAGGGCGCGAGGTGCTTGCCGGAGAAGGGGTCGAATTCAAACGGGAAGACTCCTGGTTTGAGGTAAAACAGACTGCCGAAACAGATGGGGCGGAAGAATAAGGGAGATGACGTAACTACTCAGCCTGCCCAGGATTTAAAAACAAAGTATCTTAGCCCAAAGGGTGGCCGGGATAGAGTTTCGGTTCCTAATGGCGCCGGCAGAAGCTTTATAGTGGTACCTGAACAGTCGCGAGTAAAAATGACAGGGGGATGGATTTCATGGTAAACGAAGACACTCTTCTCGTTCACGGGATGCAATTCTGGGGTACGCACGGTTATTATCCGGAAGAAAACAAACTGGGTCAAAAATTTATTGTAGACGTGGAAGTCAACCTTGATATGACGGAAATGTGTCAAAATGACGATCTGGATAAAGGGTTCAGCTACGTCTCGGTCTATGAGATTACAAAAAGAGTGGTTACTACAGAGGAGTATAAGTTGCTCCAACGTCTTGCGCAGCGGATCGCGGACGAGATCATGGCCGCCTATCCGATTGAGCGGGTTAAAGTGACAGTAAAAAAGCCGTCAGTGGCTATCGGAGGGATTCTGGACTATACTGGCGTCACCATTGTCAGAGAGCCGGGAGGGTCTGGGAATGGATCAGCCGTTTAGCTATAACCGCCAGGCGGTGGAATTAATCGAAAAGTCAGTCCTGCCCCGGCTGAATGAACTGCGGATAGAGGCAAATGCGTTAGCTAACGGAACAACCATAATCGATATGGGCGTCAATTGCCTGGGATGCTGGACTGCCGCCAAATATTTTGTGCTTATCGGTCTTGGCGGGCGCGGTGAAGTAGAATACGGCAAAGTGCTGATCGATGGCACGCTGATTCCCACGGTGAATGTTTATGTCACTCAGCCAATAATAACTGAGATGAGTTCTCACGTTGCTTATTGGAATCTTCGATACGGCACAACTACTATTGTCATTTCCGGACCGATCCGGGCGATCCAGGCGCCGGATATGTTTAGTCAAACAGTTTCCTATCGGGACGTTAATCCCGGCTGTGGCGTGGCCATGATCCAAACGGATCAGATTCCTGATGAAGCTTTGACACAGATGATTGCTGAACAGGCTGGCATTCCAGCCGACAAATTATATGTCATTGTCGCTAAAACAGCTTCAATTGTAGGTTCTGTTCAGGTCCCGGCACGTAATGTTGAACAAACTCTGCCGTCACTTTATGACCACGGATTTGAGGTCCGGAATATTGTCCAGGCGTACGGCATCTCTCCTATAGTTGCCATTGTGTCTGATGAAGATGAGGCCTACGGTCGCGTGAACGATTGTTTATTGTATGGACAAGAAACAACTTTGTGGGTTGATTGTTCTGACCAGGAAATCGAAAGTGTTTTACCCGTACTCACGTTTGACAAGAACAAGGATATATACGGCATGCCCTTTAAAGAGCTATTTCGCCAATGCGGGAGATCCTGGGCCAACGTTCCTCGTGATTGGGATGCCCCCTGTAAGGTAAACTTCCATAATATTCGCACCGGCCACAGCTTCTCTATCGGGACAATCAATGAAAATGTTTTGTTAAATGATTTTAAGGGCGAGGTGACTTGCTGATGCAAACGCTCGCTGGTTTAGAAGCGCTGGCAGCATTAAAAGACCGGCAAGAGTTGCTTAATATAGCCTTTGCGGAAGTAGACGGCCAACCAATAATAATTGATGCCGGTGTAAAGGTAACAGGGGGATGGTCTGCGGCTAGAGAGATATTAAACCTTTTATTGGCTGGAAAAGGTACTGTTCAGTTTGGGGATATGCGGAAAGATGCCCACCGTCTGGTGACTGTTGACGTATTTTGGGATAGATTTCCTGATCAATGGCGGGAAATACCGGTTGCCGGCGGAGCTACCCTGACCACGTTAGTTGGCGATGGGGAGAGGACTCAGCCGATTGCCTTATTAAGCAATTCATCGCTTCCTGATCTGCAGGCCTGCCAAAGGGATTTTTCGTGGGCATCCGCTATTGTCGTTGCCAGTCCCGGAAGCCTGGTGCACAGTATTTTTACGGCGGTCAGGGCTCTTTACTCAAATCTGGGATGTCTGGCAGAAAAGGGGTTTAAAGAAGCCTTCTTGTGGGGATGGGGTACCTGTCCAATCGCACCCTATCCAACCCTGATCGATGAATATTCCCGCAATGGAGCAATTTGTAGCTTTTGGCTTGAATCTGATGATGCAGCCTTATCTTTGACGACTTCTCAGCCTTTTGAAAAAGGCGAGGTCAGATTGCACAGCTATACTACCGGGCGAACATTTATTTGCGGATCGGTTAACTATGAAAGAATCTATAACTCAGTCAGTAGCTAACATCTTGACGGTCCAGGCTTTTCGCAGGTCCGGCTACAAGCTCGATACCGTTTATGGTGCGTGGATCGATCACACGAGCCGCCGGTCTTAACGCGAATCGTTTATGCTGCGAGGAGGCGAAGCCGGTTGCCATTCCAGACAACCGGCCACAGATGAAGATCATCGGTATATGCGGCAGTCCCAGGAAAAGGCAGAGCAGGACCGGGCATCTGATCAGGGATGTGCTGGCCGGCGCCCAGTCGCGCGGAGCCGATACCGAGTATTGCGATCTGGCTGCCTTGAAGATCGATTGCTGCAACGGTTGCAATCGCTGCCATCAACGGGGAGAGTGCGTCCAAAAGGATGACCTCCATTCTCTGCTCAAGAAAATGATGACGGCTGACGGTCTGGTGCTGGGCAGTCCGGTGTATATTGACCACGTCACGGGTCTGCTAAAAAACTTGATCGACCGTCTGGTAAACGTTATTCACTGCCAGCGCCTGTTAGGGAAATACGGCGCTGTAGTTTGCACCACGGGCGGTTCTGCGCTGAAGGAAACGGCTGATTACCTGGAGCGGGTGCTAAGGATGACAGGAGCGCAGACAGTGGGGATGGTGGCCTGCCAATTGAGTGACGGGCCTATTCCAGAGGGCGCGGAACTGCTGCGTGAGGCAAGGTCTCTGGGAGCCGTCCTCGCTCGCGCCATTGAAGAGAGCGCTGAATTTCCTGAGCAGTTGCAAGAGCAGGAGCAACAGCGAGGATTTATACGGGAGTTTATTTTTAACAATAAAGACCGGTGGGACTGGGAATATCGCCATTGGAAGGAAAGGGGCTGGTTCTAAAGTCGGGGGATACTATATGGACATTAGATCTGGAGGGAAAGCAGATGCCACTAAACAATGAACAATTGCTGGACATTTACTATGATATGGTAAAGATCCGAAAATTTGAAGAAGAAGTGGAATCTTATAAAGAAAAAGGGCATATCCAGGGGTGGATACATTTAAGCATTGGCCAGGAAGCCGCAAATGCCGGCGTGGTTAAGGCTCTGCGCCCAAGCGACTATAAATTTCCTGACCACAGGGGACATGGAGAAAGCCTGATGTGCGGTACGGACGCGAAATTGATTATGGCGGAGATCTTTGGCAAAGCAACGGGTATCAACCGTGGCAGAGGCGGAAGTATGCATATCAATGATATCGCGGTAAGGAATATGGGTTTTAACGGTATCCAGGGGTCCACCCTGGTGACTGCTCTGGGAACTGCTTTTGCCTCGCAGTATAAGGGAAAAGATGATGTGAGCGTGGTTTTTATGGGTGACGGTACCCTCGGGGAGGGCGCTTGCCACGAGAGCATGAACCTGGCGGCGACCTGGAAACTCCCCCTCATCTATATATTGATCAACAACATGTACGCAATTTCCACTCGTTATGACTTGGCTCATCCTCAGAAGCAGTTGGCCACGTGGGCCGACGGTTATGGTGTCCCCAACGAGATCGTGGACGGTAATGATGTCGAATTGGTATATGAAGCAACACAGAGGGCGGCGGACCGGGCGAGAAGGGGAGATGGACCCACATTGCTCGAATTGATGAGCTACCGGTGGCAGGGGACTTTTGACAAGGCAGAAGACAGCAAGTGGCGCCCGAAAGAAGAACAGGACGCCTGGAAAGATCAATGTCCGATCAGGCGTTTGAAAGATAAATTACTGAACAGGAGCATCTGCGCAGAGAAGATTGCCGCGATCGAAGACAAGGTATCGGCTGAAATAGAGGACGCAGTGAAATTCAGCGTGGAAAGTCCTGATCCGGAGCCGGAGGAGGCGCTGGAACATGTATATGCGGGCAGGGAGGTCGAGCGATGAGCAGGGTAATATCCTATGCAGAGGCACTAAATGAAGCGCTTCACCAGGAAATGGAGAAAGACGAAAATGTATTTATCCTGGGTGAAGACGTGGCAAGGATGGGCGGAGAGTGGGGTGTTACAAGAGGCATCTGGTCTAAATGGCCAGAACGGGCAAAAGACACCGCCCTTTCGGAACAGGCGATTGTCGGCCTGGCGTGCGGCGCTGCGATTTGCGGTCTGAGACCGGTGGCGGAGATGATGGTGGCTGATTTTATTGCCGTTACCTATGATCAATTGATTAATAATGCAGCTATCTTGCATTTTATGTTTAATGGCCAGGTCAACTGTCCGATTGTGGTCAGGGCGCCGCAAGGGGCTGGAAGCCGCTTGGCGTATCATCATTCTCATATCATCGAGTCCTGGTTCATGAATATCCCCGGCCTGGTGATCGTGGCGCCATCCACTCCTTATGATGCCAAGGGACTATTGATCAGTGCCATTGAAGAGAATAATCCGGTGATTTTCTTGGAGCACAAGATGCTTTACGGCATGGAAGGCGAGGTTCCGGAAGAATATTATGCGCTACCGCTCTTCAAGGCAGAGGTGAAGAGGGAGGGCAGCGATGTCACGGTTGTCGCTACCCAGAAGATGCTGTACCTGGCGCTGCAGGCAGCGGAACAGTTGGATCTGGATGATGGCGTCCAGGTCGAGGTGATTGACCCGAGAACGCTCTTCCCCATCGATAAGACAACTATCATGAACTCGGTGAAAAAAACAGGCAAATTGGTAATTGCCCAGGAAGGGCCGAAGACCATGGGCTATGCTGCGGAGATCTCGGCTATTGTGGCCGAAGAATTGTTCGGGTATCTGAAGGCTCCGGTGAAAAGGGTCACCTCCCGGGATGTGCACGTATCGTTTGCTGCCGTCCTGGAAGATTATATAGTGCCTAAAACGGAGCAGATAGTACAGTCTGTAAAAGAAGTGCTGGCTTCGTAGAGAGGATGAAGGATCTATGGAATTCAGGGAGTATCTTGACAGACTGGAAGCCAGAGGTCAATTGGTTAAGATTCAGAAAGAGGTGCAACTGGATTACGAACTGGCTGCGGTAATAAACACCATGCTGGAACAGAACCAAGCGATCGGGCTGTTCGAGAACGTCAAACACCCCTCGGGCATCCCTGTTGTGGGCGGTCTTCTGGGGAGCATGGACCGCATTGCCACCGCCCTGGAAGTCGAGTTGCCGGGGATCGGCCGCAAACTCGAGGGTGCCCTGGCCAATCTCTTGAAGCCTCAAGTGGTCGAGGATGCTCCATTTAAAGAGAATGTGATCACCGGAGATGCGATCAACCTCAGGGAACAACTGCCGATCCCGTGGCACAATGCCGGAGACGGGGGGCCTTACGTGACCGGGGGCGTCATGATCGCCAGGGGTGTGGAAGCGGGCCGGCATAATTATTCCTATAACCGTTTGCATGTTCACGCCCCCGGAGAATTCGGCATCATGATGAATTCCTGGAGACATATTGCCTGGTTTTACAACGAAGCGGAGCAGGCTGGCAGGCCTTTGCCGGCTGCCGTGGTCATCGGGGTCGATCCTGCTGTGGAGATCGCCGCCGGTTTTCGGATTGAAGATGACGAGGCGGAGTTGGCCGGGGGAATCAACGGCCGCCCCCTGGCTATCACCAGATGTATCACCAACGATCTATATGTCCCGGCTGGAGCCGAAATTGTGATCGAGGGCCAGATCCCTCCGTTCATACGTAAAGACGAGGGCCCCCTGGCCGAGTTTACCGGCCATTTCGGAGAGGTCTATCAGCACCCCGTATTTCAGGTAAGCGCCATCTGCTACCGAAATAAGCCGATCTATCGGACTATCGTCCCCGCATCCCTTGAACATATCTACATCGGGAACGTCTTGCCGAGGGAAATAATGTTGCTGAATCTGACCAGACATGTTTCGCCCAATGTCCGGGCGGTACATCTGACACCGTATTCGGGGGGGTTCATGGCGGTAGTGGCGATTGACAAAAAGAACGAGGGCGAGCCTAAAAATATCGCTTTTGCCGCCCTGGCCGCGCACGTGAACATCAAACTGGTCGTCGTAGTCGATACCGATGTCGACATCTATCAGGCCAGTGATATTCTGTGGGCGATGTCAACGAGGATGGACGCCAATAGAGATGTCTTTGTCGTACCCTATGCCCAGGGCATGGAAAACGATCCCACAACCAGCGCCGAAGGCACCAATACTAAAATGGCTATCGATGCCACCCTGAATCTGGCCCTGAAACAGGATTACAAGAGGGTCACCTACCCCAAGGTAGACCTGTCCCGGTGGATCTGAGAGAGGATTTTAGAGTGGTTACCCTGCCGTAGGGCTTGGAAGACTGGGTCGGGTAACACAAGTATTTTTAAAACATACAAGAGGTGAAATGTTGTGGCAGACAGCAAGAAGTTTTACCTACCTACCGAAGTCCGGTTTGGTAGGGGCTCGGTAGAATGCTTGGGAGATTTGGTGGACCGGAACCAGAAAGTGTTTCTGGTTACTGACCCCGGGGTGGAAAAGGCTGGTTTGGCCGGAAAGGCGCAAGCGATTCTTGAGGGAGCCGGGGCCTCGATCACGGTCTTCGATCAGGTGGAGCCAAATCCATCTGCCGAGTTGGTGGAGAAGGCATTGAAAGCCCTGAAAGAGACCGGAGCCACTATGGTGGTGGCAGTGGGCGGCGGCAGCGCACTGGACCTGAGCAAGGTGGTGGCGGCACTGGCCACCAATCCGGGAACGCTGGAGGAATATCAGTGGAATGGCCGCCAGTTCGAGCAGGAGTCGCTGCCCTTTGTGGCGGTACCGACTACCTCAGGCACCGGGAGCGAGGTTACCCGTGTAGCTGTGATTGTCGATCGCAATACTAAAAAGGGTGTTGGCCACGACCGGTTATTCCCGCGAGTGGCCGTGGTCGACCCCGGGATGACGGTGGGATTGCCCCGGGGCTTGACTGCTGCAACAGGAATGGATGCCTTGAGCCACGCCGTAGAGGCATACGTAAGCTTGGGCGCCAGCCCTTTTACCGACGGTTGGGCGCTTACTGCCGCCGAACTGATCGGACGCTCTCTCCTGCGAGCCTGTGTTGCCGGCGATGACCTGGATGCCCGGGAACAGATGGCTCTTGCCAGTACCCTGGCGGGAGTTGCCATGGACCAGGGAGGATTGGGCGTTGTTCATTCCATGGCCGGACCTCTTTGCAGCTATTACCATCTGCCGCACGGACTTGCCTGTGCCATCCTGCTTCCCTACGGAATGTCCTTTAACCTGGCAGCCAAGCCCGAAAGGATGGCGAGGCTGGCGTCCGCTCTGGGATGTGAGACCAATGGCTTGAGCGCCCTGGAAGCGGGGCGGGAAGCAGTGGCGGCAGTATACCGCCTGGTGCGGGAGACCGGCCTGGCACTTGATCTGGCCAAGTTCGGCATCAAGGAATCCGACGCCGATCTGGTGGCCGAAGAGACTACAAAGATGTTTCTCATCAAGAACAACCCGCGCCGTCCCTCGGTAGCGGAATGCCGGGCACTGTTCCTGGCGGTGCTGAATGGAGAAGAGCCTCTATCCTGCACGTTCTGAGGCCCGACATTTGGTGACCGGAAAATGCCTGCAGTCTACCGTACAATTGGAACTCCAGGGAGATCTGGCCCGATTGGCGCCATAGAGCACAGGTTGCAAGGTCCTCAAGGAAACTGAGCACTTTTCATAATGACATATAGGAGGCATTACAACGATGGAACTGGCAATCGGACGTTTTGAAAACCTTATTGATGGCCGGTGGTGTGATTCTGGTACGGGCGCCTGGATGGAGCAGGTGAATCCGGCTGACGGCGTTGTCGTATCCAGTGTTCCGAAGTCGGATGGGCATGACGCCCAAGTGGCCGTTGCTGCTGCTGAAAGAGCTTTTTTGCGGGAGGACTGGGCCTTCAATCCGCGCCGAAGGTCGGCGGCAATGTATGCCTGGGCGGCCTGCATGAAACATGGCCTGCCGGAACTCGCCAGGATGCTGACCCTGGAAACGGGAAAACCCCTGAGCGAGGCCCGGTTTGAAATTGGGGGAGCGATCGGCTACCTGGAGTATTATGCTGCTGCCACGCGCACTCTTTACGGTTCCTCGACGGCTGTTGACCGTAATTCGTATTCGATCCTGGCCCGGGAACCGGTTGGTGTGGTGGGAGTCATCGTGCCCTGGAATTATCCCATCACCCTGCTGATGCGCGACCTTGCCCCCGCCCTGGCAGCGGGGAACACGGCGGTGGTCAAGCCTGCTTCGCAGACCTCCGGCGTCACCATGGCTACTATCAAATTGATCGATGGCATTGAGGGATTCCCACCGGGTGTTCTCAATGCGGTTACGGGATCCGGTTCCGTGGCGGGCATGTCGCTCGTTCATGACCCGGCGGTGGATATGATCAGTTTTACCGGTGGGCTGGACACCGGCAAAGAGATCATGGTCGAGGCCGCCAAAACCATGAAGAAACTATCCCTCGAACTGGGCGGGAAATCACCGAACGTTTTGTTCGACGATGCCGACCTGGAAAAGGCGCTCCCGTTTGCTATCAAGGCGATCTTCACTAACGCCGGCCAGCTCTGCACGGTCGGCTCTAGGTTGCTGGTACAGGAAGGCATCGCCGGGCAGGTAACGGAGGAATTGAAACGAAGAGCCGAAAACCTCAGAGTGGGTAACGGCTTGGATGAAAAGACGGAAATGGGGCCAGTCGTCTCCGAAAAGCAACTGGAACTGATCATGGGCTATGTGGAGATTGGGAAGCAGAGCGCCCAGACTGTCACGGGCGGAGTTCGTTTGCAGGACGGGGATCTCGGAAAAGGCTACTTCCTGGCGCCGACGATCTTCAAAGATCCTCCGAATGATTCACCGATCGTTCAAGAAGAGATTTTCGGGCCGGTTCTGGTCGTTCAAACTTTCAAGGATGAGGACGAGGCGGTAGCGCTGGCCAACAGCACCGTCTACGGTCTAGCCTCGGCTGTCTGGAGCCGGAACGTGGACCGGGCGATGCGGACCGCTAGGCGGATCCGTGCGGGCTCGGTCTGGGTAAACTGCTACAACCGGCTATTTCCGGAAACGGAAACGGGCGGTTATAAGCAAAGCGGCATCGACAGGGCGGGCGGTATAGACGGCATGTTGAAGTATACTGAGATCAAACACATCTGTATTGATTTCAACCCGCCGGCCTAGGCCGCGGCGCAAGCGATTCCTGCCTCGGGCATGAGGCCCGAGGCAGGAAAAATACCTGCCGGGACGGGTGGTCCCACGTATATCGGGCAGCATCAATGATGGCCTTGACTTGTCTTATAGACACGGGAAACTTGACCACAGATGACTACCCGTTCTAATGCCCCCACTTCTCCTCCTCCGCATCCGGGCTAATGCCTGGCCTGAAAGAATGCAGAGTACATGAAGCGGGGGAATGAGAGCGGCTACATCACTGTATTAACGAGCTCTAAGCTTCAGCGGCGGAAGGCACCCCCACTGATGCCAAGAGCTTGTTGGAGATGTTGTCAAGACCCCAGGAGACTGTCGAGGCCTTCATTTTTAAAGGAAAGGGGACAGCGACATGGACAAGGCAAACCTCGAAGAATGGGTAGAGCAGCACAGGGAGGAGTTCATCTCGTTTTTGGTGGACCTGGTTCGTACTCCTAGTGAATCCGGCCAGGAGCAGGACGTGGCCAGACGCATCAAAAAGGAGATGGAGCGTCTGGGTTATGATGAAATCTTTACCGATCGCATGGGCAACGTGATCGGAAGGATAGGCGCCGGTCAGCCGTCAATGTTATGGGACGCCCACATGGACATCGTGCCGGCGGGCGACCCGGCGGACTGGGGCTTCGACCCCTTCAAGGGTAAAATTGAAAACGGGGTGCTCTACGGACGCGGGGCGTGTGATGATAAGGGGCCGTTGGCGGCCATGGTCATCGCCGGGGCGCAGGCCAAGCAGTATCTCCGGCCTGGCCAGGGCTCACTGTACGTGGCGGGAGTCGTCGGGGAGGAGATCGGCGAGGGAATGTCCATCGCCGAGTTCCTCAAAGATTCAGGCATCAAGTTCGAGTATGCCGTAATCTGCGAGGCCAGCTCGCTGAGGCTGTGCCGCGGGCACAAGGGGCGCTGTCAGTTCGAGATCAACGTGCTCGGGCGCGGGGGGCATGCCAGTGTTCCGGAAATAGCGGATAACCCGCTTTACAAGGCTGCCCGCATCGTGCTGGAGATCCAGCAATTGAACGAGCGACTGCCCATCCACGAGGTGATTGGGAAGGGGACTATCGCCGCCACCCAACTGACCACGAAATCCAATTCGATCAACTCTATCGCGGATGGTTGCAAGATCTTTGTCGACCGCAGGCTGACCATGGGCGAGACGGCAGAGGTTGTGATCCGGCAATTGGAAGAGATCTGTCGTCCCTACCAGGCCACGGTGGAACTGATGGGGGTCGACGAGGCAACTTACACCGGCGCCCGTCAAAAGGGCGATGAATTTTTTGCTCCCTGGTTCATGGATGATCAGGAGGGGTTGGTTCAGGCTGGGGTGAGAGCCCTGAAGGCGGCGACAGGCCAGGCGACAGTCAGCACCTGGCAGTTCAGCACCGATGGAGCGCAAACCCGGGGCATCTTCGGGATTCCAACCGTCGGCATCGGCCCCGGAGATGATCGTTACCCGCATTCGGTCCACGATCAGATAGAATTGAAAGAGTATCTGGATGCGATCAGGGTGTATGCCTTGTTGGCGCATGAGGTGCTGGGCAAGTAAAGGACATCTGCGCTGGTGTTCAAATAACCAAATTACAGAAAGGATGATGAGCATGAAGACAACTTTGATGGGCAAGCACTTCATTACCACGGATGAGTGGACCCGGGAAGAGTTGGAGACAGTGATGGAGGTCGCCGATTACCTCAAACTGCATACCGCCCTCCATATAGACGTGGAGCCGATTCTCAAAAATAAGACCCTGTTCATGCTGTTCTTCGAAGAATCGACGCGCACACGCAACGCCTTCGAGGCAGGGATCACCCAACTCGGAGGACACGCCCATTACCTGACTCCGAACGCCACCCAGATCGACCACGGGGAGGGCCCGAAAGATACTATCGAAGTGCTGGGGCGCTTCGGCCACGGCATTGGCGTTCGCAACACGCTGGTGGGCGGCAACGCCTACATGATGAAACTGGCGAAGTATGCCAAGATCCCCGTCTTCAACATGCAATGTGATATCTATCATCCTACTCAGGCCCTGGCCGACCTCTATACCATTCGCGAGAAATTCGGGAAGAACACCAGGGGTTTAAAATTCGTCATCTCCTGGACGTATGGGCCGGGTTACATTCGACCGCTGTCGATGGCCCAATCCCTGATCACTTTGATGCCGCGCTTCGGCATGGACGTTGTCCTGGCACATCCGAAAGAATTCCAGGTCCAGCCGGAGATCGTCGCCCGGGCCGAAAAATACGCCCAGAGCAATGGCGTGAAATTCGAGATCATGGATGACATGGAGGCGGCCTTCGAGGGCGCCGATATCGTCTACCCCAAGAGCTGGGGCCCGATCCTGTTCACCGAAGACGAAAAAGAGGGCCTCTCCATCATCGAGAAGTATCCGCAATGGGTTGTGGACAGCAAGAAGATCGCCCTGACCAGGGAGGAGTCCATCTATATGCACTGCATGCCTGCGGACCGCGGCGTGGAGGTCACGGAAGAGGTTATGGACGGATCGCACTCGGTGATCATTGACGAGGCCGAAAACCGCCTGCATGTTCACAAGGCCTTGATGGCCCTGACCATGATGCGCTAGTGGGTAGAGGCGGGCTGCGTCATCCCGATACTGAAGGAGTGGGAAATGATGAGACAAGTGGTTCTTGGGGGGTTTACGGTTGTCGATGCCGGCACTGTATTGCCTCAGGCCGGCCTGCTCATTGAGGACGACCGGATCGCAGCAGTGCTGGACAACGAGTCATTAGCGGCGTTGTCCGGGATCGACGAGATCATTGACCACCGGGAGAGGATCCTCATCCCCGGTTTTATCGATGGCCATGTCCATCTGTACGGTATGCTGGCCCACGGGTTGCTCCCGCAGAAACCCCTGCAGGATTTTAGCCAGTTTTTAGGCGATTACTGGTGGCCGGACATCGAAAACCGGCTCGACCCGGAGACGATCGAGGCCGCCGCTGCCGTGTCCTGCCTGGAGCACATCAAGAGCGGGGTCACTACTGTTTGCGATGTTCTGGAGGCTCCCAACGCTGGCAGGGGCATTCTGGAGCGGGAAGCTGACCTGGTCCGGGCGATGGGCATCAGGGGCGCCTTCTCCACCGAGGCCTCCGAGCGCTTGGGACCGGACAAGGCGGCAGAATTACTCGCTGAAAATGTGGAGTTTGCCCAGGCTCACCGGGACGATCCCCGAATCTGGGGGATGTTGAGCATCCACACCACCTTTACCTGTGGTCCGGACTATATTCGAAAGGCGGCGGCTCTGGCCGGAGAGAACGGCATCGATCTGCACATGCATCTCTCGGAGAGTGACTACGAACCCGGACTGTGCGAGAGAGAATACGGAATGCGCCCAACCGAACTGTATGACCGGTTGGGTGTCCTGGGGCACCACGTTGTCGCTTCACAGGGAGTCGCTCTGCAACCGGATGAAATTGAAATTTTGCGGCGTAACGGCTGCCGGTTGGTGCATATGCCCCTGAGCAACTGCGAAGTGGGCGGCGGGTTTGCGCCGGTGCCGCAGCTTCTGGGTGCCGGTATCAGGGTTGGTCTGGGCACCGACGGTTACGTGAATGATTTCTTTGAGGTCATGCGGGGAGCCTTCCTCATGCACAAGTCAGTAGCCAAGAATTCCAGCGTGATGCCTGCCCGCCTGGTGTTCGAGATGGCCACGAGCCTGGGGGCGGAGGCGCTCGGCAGGGACGACCTCGGCCGCTTGAAAAGCGGCTGTCGCGCAGACTTCGTAGTGTTGGAAAACCGGTTTCCCACGCCAATGACGGCGCAGAACTTCTTTGATCAGATAGTCGTGTTCGGCAGGTCCGACTATGTGCGGGATGTTTACGTGGGCGGCAAACCGATCATGCTGGAGCGCAAGGTGCTCTACGGCAATGAAGACGAGATCAGGCTGACTCTGAGGGAAAAAGCCAGTCAGTTCTGGGGCGCGGCTGCTGAATGGGAGTGAGTCTGAAAAAGCCGGAGGTGCGAATGGTGTTTGACGTGACCAAGCTTAAGGGCGCCGACATATCCACCGAATTTTGCGGGGTTAAATTACAGAGTCCCTTTGTGCTCTCTTCCGGGCCGCTCTCCTACGCGGCTGAAGGTCTGATCAGGGCGCATCAGGCCGGCGCGGGCGCTGTGGTAACCAAGACGATCAGGCTCAGCGCAGCCATCAATCCCGTGAACCATATTGCCAAGATCAACGGCGACTCCCTGATCAACTGTGAAAAATGGGCCGATTCCAAGGCTGAGGTGTGGTTTGAACGGGAGATCCCGCTGGCCAAAGCGGCGGGGGCGGTGGTGATCGCCAGCGTCGGCCACACCCTGCCCGAAGCGGAAGCATTGGTAAAAGATTGTGAAAAGGCCGGCGCCGACTTCATCGAGCTGGTCTCCTATACGGAGGACACCCTGATCCCGATGCTCAGGGCGGCCAAGGAGCGAGTCTCCATTCCGGTGATCTGCAAACTGAGCGGGAACTGGCCGGACCCGGTCGGCACGGCAAGAAAATGCCTGGAAATTGGGGCGGATGCCATTTCCGCCATCGATTCCCTCGGCCCCACGCTGAAGATCGACATCAGGAATGCCCGTCCAGCCATGTTCAGCAAAGATGGCTACGGCTGGCTGTCCGGTGGGGCGATGCGTCCGATCTCCCTCCGCATCAACTCCGAGATCGCCAGGAACGGGTGTGAGAACCTGATGGGGATCGGCGGAGTTACCTGCGCCGAGGATGCGGTCGAGTATCTGATGGTGGGCGCAAGGGCGATCGGTCTGCACTCCATCGCCATCCTGAAAGGCGTCGAATACTTCTCGAAGTTGTGTAAAGATACGGCGATTCTGCTCGACCAGTTGGGCTACCACAGCGTTTCCAGCGCGGTGGGAGTGGCCCTGCCCAATTTCCCCAAGCAGGAGCGGGTGGCCAGGCTGGAGTTCCAGTACCAGCCGGACTTTGCTCCCTGCCAGAAAGCCTGTCCCGCCGGCGTCGACGTTCCGCTCTACCTGGACCAGGTGCGGCGGGGTAATTACGTGGAGGCCTATCAGACTGTCAGTGCGGCCAACCCGCTGCCGGCGATCTGCGGCCGGGTCTGCGACCATCCCTGCGAGAGCCAATGCCGGCGCAATACTGTCGATGAAGCCCTGCAGATCCGGCTGTTGAAACGGGCGGCGGCGGACCAGGTATTCGCCTCCTGTGGCGGTGATCTTCCCGTGCCAGCCATGTTGCCGAAGAAAGGCCAGCGGGTGGCCATTGTCGGCTCCGGGCCGGCCGGCTTGAGCGCAGCCTTCTTCCTGGCCAGGGCCGGTTATGACGTGACGATCTTCGAGGCTCTGCCGGTGGCCGGCGGCATGCTGGCGGTCGGGATTCCCGAATACCGGTTGCCGAAGGATGTCCTGCAGGCGGAGATCGCCCGGATCGCCAGGATGGGCGTGCAGATCCGCACCGGCGCCCGCATCGGTCGCGACCTGACAATCAAAGCGCTGCAGGGGCAGGGTTACGCTGCTGTGTTGATTGCTGTCGGGGCTCAAGGCAATGCGGACCTGAAAATTCCGGGGGAGCAACTGGATGGTGTTGTACCGGGACTCAACTTCCTGCGGGATATCAGCCTGGGAAGAGCCGGCGGCTTGCAGGGCCGGCGGGTGGTGGTTATCGGCGGCGGCAACGTGGCCATCGATGCGGCACGTTCCGCTCTGCGGCTGGGAGCGGCATCAGTGACGGTCGCTTACCGGAGAACCCGGAACGAGATGCCTGCCTATGCCGGGGAGGTGGCGGCGGCAGAGCGGGAAGGAGTCAAATTCATCTTCCTGGCCGGGCCGCACAAACTAGAGGGTAATGGCCGGGTCGAACTGTTCTACTATCTGCCGATGCAGTTGGGCGCCCCGGACGAATCCGGGCGCAGGCGCCCTGTTCCCAGTGGAGCGGCGCCGCTTGCCCTGAATGCCGATGTCGCGATCGTGGCTGTTGGGCAGAAGGTGGATGCCGACTTCCTGCCGGCCTTGAAAGGCGGCGCCGGCGCCGGGACCGAGGCATCCGGAATCTTCGCTGCCGGGGACTGCGCCACCGGACCGGCATCCGTCATTGAAGCCATAGCTGCCGGCCGCACGGCAGCGGCCGAGATCGACAGGTACCTGGGTGGCGACGGTCAGGTACAGGAAGAGATCAGGGTAGACCGCCTGCACTTCGTCGAAGTGGCAGAATCGTCAACTGCCAGGGAGCAGTCGGGTTGCCTGCCGGCGGAGCAAGCCGTGTCCGGTTGGCTCGAAGTTGAATCAGGTTTGCAAGAAGACGCCGCCAGGCGGGAGGCCACCCGCTGCCTGCACTGTGGATGCATCAACTGTGGCCGCTGTGTCGCCGCCTGTTCATATGATGCTCGAAGCTTGGACTTCCCGCTGATGAAAGTCGATCGGGATCTCTGCCGCAGTTGCGGCCTGTGTGTATCGGTCTGTCCGACCGGAGCGCTCACAGCTACTGTGGTAGACTAGCTGTAGTTGCCGAATGATACACAGGAAGGGGATAGGGCATGCAGAATACACGGGAATGCGTCGTCAACCTGGCGCAGGAGTTGGTTAAATGCCCCAGCGTGACCGGTGAAGAAGACCGGATTGCCCGGCTCTTGCAGTTGCTGTTGCCGCATTACGGGTTTGATGAAGCCATGATCGACCCTTACGGCAATGTGGTTGGCCGGATCGGGGAGCCGGCCCCGGGGGGATTGCTGTTCGATGGGCATATCGACACTGTCGGCGTCCATAACCCGGAAGAGTGGCGGCATGATCCGTTTGGCGGGGAAGTCGGCGAGGGAAAGATCTACGGGCGCGGCATCGCCGACATGAAAGGAGCGATTGCCGCCGCTGTCGTAGCTGTGGCAGAACTGCGGCAGGAAGGCTGGTCTCCCCATGTTCCTCTATGGCTTTCCGGCACTGTCTGCGAGGAGGTGGCGGAGGGTGTTCTGCTAGAGAAAGTGCTTGACCTCGCCCAGCCATCGACAGTGATCATCGGGGAGGCTACTGGCCTGCGCCTGGCGGTCGGGCAGCGCGGCCGGGCCGAGATCGTCATGGAGGCGGCGGGGAAGTCCGTCCACTCGGCTCATGCCTCCCTTGGAATCAACGCCATCGATGTCGCCGTAAGGGCATTGACGGCGATCCAAAGCAATTTTCAGGCACCGTTCTCGGAATCTCTGGGGGAGGGAAGCCTGGTAGCCACGGATATCATCTCCGATCCCTACCCGGGCCGCTCCGTGGTACCGTCCCGTTGTGTGGTCACCTTCGACCGCCGGGTGCTGCTGGGGGAGTCCCCCCGGTCAGTGCTGCAACTCCTGGCCGATTGTCTGTCACCCGGGGATGGGGTCACGGCTAAGCTGGCCTACTATGATTTCTGCACTCATACCGGAATTGCCGTCAAGGGCGAGAGCTACGCCCCGCCCTGGTATTTCGACCCCGGCCAGGAGCGGGTGCAGGCGGCCCTGGCGGACCTGAACCGGGTCGGGATCACTGCCGGCATCGAGACCTATGATTTCTGCACCAACGGGAGCGGCAGTGCCGGGAAAAGAAACATCTTCACGCTGGGGTTCGGCCCGGGAGACGAGGGGACTGCGCATACGACGGACGAGTTTCTAGTCATCGAACAATTGGTCGAAGCGGTGCGGGGATACAAAGAATTGTTTCGCTCCCTGACAGGAAGGTGACAAGGTGGCTGCGCAAGAAACTCGTCGCATCGATGCGCTGGAGAAGGTTACCGGCCAAGCCAAGTTTGCCGGTGATCTGCGCCTGCCTGGGCAGATAACCGGCAAAGTGCTCAGGTGCCAGCAAGCGCATGCTCGCATTCTGTCAGTCGACATCTCTCAAGCCCTCGCAGCGCCCGGAGTGCTCGCCGTGCTGCTGGCCGATGACCTCCCGGCTGCTTCTACCTGGTCCACTTATCCCTTTCTGGCTAAAGAGCGCGTGCTCTATCAGGGTGATGCGGTTGCCCTGGTTGCTGCCGAATCGGAACTGGCTGCCGAGGCGGCCCTGGCCGCCATCAGGGTCGAGTACGAGCCGCTGCCGGCCGTGTTGTCGATCGAAGAGGCGCTCCGCGAAGGCGCCGTCGTTCTGCACCCCGGACGCCCGGATAATTGGGTCGACAACAGCCACTGGCCGGTGCGCAAGGGAAACGTCGAAGAGGGCTTCGCTTGCAGCGAGATCGTCCTGGAGCGTGAATACCGGACCTCGCATGTCGAGCACGCTTACATCGAACCGGAAGCCGTTATGGCGACCATGGACTGGGACGGTTCCCTGATTGTCTACGGCGCCACCCAGAATCCTTTCAATACCCGGCGGGCAGTGGCTGCAGCGACGGGCTATTCCCTGGGACGGGTGCGGGTGATTCAACAGCCCGTCGGCGGCTCCTTCGGCGGCAAGGAGGAGTCCATAGGGCTGCTGGCCGGGCGGGCGGCTATCCTCTGCCTGAAGACAGGCCGGCCGGTCGGGATGGTGTATAGCCGGGAGGAGTCGATCATCGAGAGCACCAAGCGCCATCCCTTCCGCTTCCGGTACAAGGTGGGGGCGAGACGGGACGGCCGGATCATGGCCCTGCAGGCCGAACTGGTCGATGAGGGCGGGGCTTACAACTTTCAGGCGCAGTTCATGAACTGGCGGGCATGTGTGCATGCTGCCGGAGTTTACCGTATCCCCCACGTGAAGGTGGACGTCTACGCCGTGCACACCAACCGGGTGTTTGGCGGCGCCATGCGCGGGTATTCCTCGCCGCAGATCATCTTCGCCCAGGAATCTTTGATGGACGAGCTGGCCGATGCGCTGGGGATGTCGCCCTTGGAGTTGCGCAGGGCCAACTTCCTGCACGAAGGTGATGAGACGATCACCGGGCAGGTGCTCACCGAGCCGGTAAACGCTGAAAAGGTCACTTTACGAGCCTTGGAGTTGTCCGGCTATGATCGCAAAAAAGCGGACTATGCGGAACAATGTCCGGAAGATCCGGTCAGACGCGGGATCGGGTTTGCCACGAGTTTTCGCGGCTGCGGTCTGGGTGCCGAAGCGCTGGATGCCACCGGAGCGATCGTGTCGCTTCAGGAGGACGGCAGCATTATCGTGCGCTCCAGCCTGACGGACGTGGGACAGGGTTTGCAGACCGCTCATGCCCGGCTTGTTGCCCAAGAACTGGGAGTGTCATCAGAGCGGATCGTCTCTAAAGCGGTGGATACCAGTATCGTACCGGAGGGTGGTATGACCGTGGCCTCCCGGGGCACATTCTCCGGGGGCAAACCGGCGATCATGGCGGCGGCGCAAATCAAGAAGATACTGTTTGCGTTAGCGGCCAAAAAGCTGAAATGTGTCCCCGATGACTTGGACGCTGCGGAAGACTGGATTTTTGTGCGTCAGGATCCGGAACGGAAAATATCATTTGAGGAGATCGTGTCGACTGCCTTCTGGAATGGTTATCATCTGAGCGCCACCGGCTGGTTTCAACCGGAACCAGTAGCCTGGGACCGCAGCACCGGTCAGGGTGACGCTTTTCCCAGCTATTCATATGCCTGCGTGGTGGCCGAGGTGGAAATTGACCAAATTACCGGGTTGGCGGTAGTCAAGCGACTGGTCTCGGTGCACGATATCGGGCGGGTGGTGCACCGGGGCGCCGCAGAGGGCCAGGTATACGGCGGGATGGCGATGGGCGTCGGCATGGCCTTGATGGAAGATCTATCCTTTAACAAAGGCCTGATCACGAACGATAACTTTGATAAATACATGATTCCGACGGCGGCAGATATGCCGGAAGCCTGTCTGGAGTTTATTCCTTCTGACGGCAACTCTGGAGCCGGTGGAGCGAAGAGCCTGGGCGAGGCGGCCCTGGAAGCGGTACCGGGGGCGATCGCCAACGCCCTGGCGGCGGCCGGTTACCGGATCAGGACGCTGCCGGCCTTCAAGGAAGAGTTCTGGGCGAACCTGGGTGAAGATCAAAAGGGGCTGGTGAGAACATGCAGCAATTCGAATTCATAGCGCCGTCCTCGTTGGCAGAGGTGTTGGAATTGCTCGAATGCCATGGAGACGGATGCAGGGTCGTGGCCGGAGGCACGGACATCATGCCGGCCCTACGGAATGGCCGGCTGTCATGTGTGACCAGACTGGTCGATATCCGCCGCCGGCAAGAGTTACGGGGGATCAAGATCACCGGAGACGGCCTGTGGATCGGGGCGGCCACGACGCACAGCGAGGTGGTGCAAAGCCCCGACGTGCGTGCTCGGTGGCCACTCCTGGCCGAGGCCTGTGGTCGGATCGGCAGCAAGCAGATCAGGAACCTGGCTACCGTGGGCGGCAACGTGGCCAATGCCTCACCGGCCGCCGACAGTGTTCCGGCCCTGCTTTGCCTGGATGCCCGCATCTCGTTGTTGTCCGGGCACGGGAAAAGGGAACTGCCGCTCCAGTCCTATCTGGCAGAAAGAAAAAGAAACGCGCCGGCTGAACTGGTGGAAGGGTTTACCCTGCCGTTTCCATTGGCAAACACCTACAGCAAGTTCGTCAAGGTGTCCAGGCGGCAGGCGATGGCGATCTCCCGCCTCAGCCTGGCAATGGCCTTGCATGTGGATGGGGGAGTGATCGATTTTGTCCGTATCGTGCCGGGCGCCATGCTGGCGGTTCCTCAACACCTGGAGAGGGTCGAGGAGTACCTGGTGGGTAGGGAGTTGACGGAGGATGCCGGTACAGAGGCGGCCAGGCTCACCGCTGATGTGGTGACCGGGATCACAGGCATGCGCCCGTCCTTCAAATACAAGCTGACTGTTCTTGAGGGCCTCGTCAGACAGGTGCTCGCTCAGTTTCGGGATGGGGGAGCGGACCATGGCTAAAAAGAGATTGCGCTTGACGGTCAATGGCACCCTGATTGACAGAGAGGTGGAGGAGTCCCTGCGCCTGCTCGACGTGCTCAGGGACGAGTTGTTTCTGACCGGAACCAAGGAGGGGTGTGGTGTTGGCGAGTGCGGCGCCTGCACGGTGATCCTGGACGGCAAGGCCGTCAACTCCTGCATGGTGCTGGCCCTGTCGGCCGACGGCGAAGTGGTCGAGACCGTGGAAGGCCTGGGCAGCCCTGATCGACTACACCCGCTTCAGGAGTCTTTTCTGGATCGCCATGCCCTCCAGTGCGGGTTTTGCACGCCGGGCATGTTGATGAGCGCCAAAGCCCTGTTGGATGAAAACCCCCGGCCCAGCGAGGAGGAGATCAAGAAGGCGGTTTCAGGCAACCTCTGCCGCTGTACCGGATACGTGCAGATCGTGGAAGCGATCAAAGATGCCGCCCGGCGGCGGGGCCTAAGCGAGGCGTAAAAGAGCTTGGGCCTGCCGGTGGAATCCAGCCGGCCCCGAAGCATGCTTTCGTACTCTGATGATGGCGCAGAAGGCGTAGACGTGGGCTGCTCTTAATTGCCTGATATTTTTAGATCAGGCCACGCCGTTGAGTGGAGCCAGCAGTCGCTCCATATCATCAATTAGAAGGATTGTGATCCTCGATGAGTACGGTTCAACTAACAGTTAATGGAAGCGTATGGTCGGGAGAACCGGATCCCGGCGAGACCCTGTTGGACTTTCTGCGGGACCGCCTTGCCCTGACGGGGACCAAGTGCGGCTGCAGGACCGGTGATTGCGGCGCCTGCAAGGTTCTGCTGGACGGCAAGGCCGTCAACTCCTGCACGGTCCTGGTAAAGAACCTGGACGGACAGGCGGTGACCACTATCGAGGGACTGGCCAGCGGCGATGCCCTGCATCCCGTACAACAGGCTTTCGTGGAGATGGGGGCCATCCAGTGCGGTTTCTGCACGCCGGGAATGGTGATCCGGAGCGTGGCCCTGCTGCAGCAAACCCCGCGTCCGACAGAGGCGGAGATCGCCTCGGCATTGGGAAACAACCTCTGCCGGTGCACCGGTTATGTCAAGATCGTGCGGGCGATCCAACGGGCGGCCGGACTGTTGCCGTCCGTCCCCGCGCCTCTGGACGGACAGGGTGTCGGGGCGGCGATCCCGGTGTATGACGCGGTTGCCAAGGTCACCGGGCGATTGCAGTATGTGGGCGATATGAAGGCGCCGGGCATGGTCTACGGCAGGATCCTGTTCAGCCCGCACGCCCACGCCCACATTCGCGCCATCGATTGCGGCAAGGCCCTGGCCTTGCCGGGAGTACTGGCCGTGGCTACCTGCTTCAATACCCCGCAGGTGAAATACAACAGCGCCCTCCGGTTCGAGAGGCACGGCATTCCGGCGGATGAACTGATCTTCTCACCGGTGGTGCGCTTCGTGGGCGACCGGGTGGCGGCGGTGGCCGCCACCAGCCCGAAGATCGCCGCCCGGGCGCTGTCATTGCTGGATGTCGATTATGAAGTCCTGCCGGCGGTGTTCGATCCGGAAGAGGCTCTGGCTGAGGATGCGCCCAAGATTCAGCCCGGCGGCAACCTGGTGGCGGAGATCAGGGCGGAAACCGGCGACCTCGACCAGGGGCTGGCCGGGAGCGACTATGTGTTCACGGACAAGTACTACACCCCGCGTCCCAGCCATATCGCCCTGGAGCCGCATACCTGCATCGCCGATGTCAGCCGTGATGGCCCGCTGACCGTCTGGAGCGCCACCCAGAACATCTTCGCCTTCCGGGTGCTGCTGTCCGGGATCTTCTCCCTCCCCATGCACAAGGTACGGGTGGTCAAGCCCCCGGTTGGGGGAGCTTTCGGCGGCAAGCTGGAGATGACCATCGAGCCGGTGGCGGCGGCCCTGGCCATGATGTGCCGAAGACCGGTGAAAGTCGAACTGAACCGCCGGGAAGTATTCTTCGCTACCAGGACCAGGCATGCCGCCGTGGTGGAGATCAAGACCGGCGTGAACCGGGACGGCTTCATCCAGGCCCAGGACATCAAGGTGATCACCAATACGGGGGCATATACGTCCAGTGCCCTGAACGTGTTGGGCGCCATGATCGATAAGGCTTTCAAGCAGTACCGGATACCGGGCATGCGCTGCCAGGGCTACCCTGTCCTGACCAACACCCCGGTGGCCGGGGCGATGCGCGGCTACGGCTCTCCCCAACTGATACTGGCCAGGGAGGTGCACCTGGACCGGGTCGCCAGGGAGTTGAAGCTGGACCCTGTGGAGTTGCGACGCCGCAACCTGGTGCGCCCTGGCGATCCCAACCCGCGCTCCGGCGCTACCCTGGGCGACTGCTATCCCTTGGAGTGCATGGAACTGGGAGCGCGGGAGTTTGGCTGGGATACTTGGCGCCGGCCGATCCTGCCTCCCCATAAAAAGCGCGGGATCGGCATGGCGGTAGGTGTGCACGGCAACGGAGTGTACGGTGTGCACGCCGATATCACCGGTGTGACCATCACCATGAATGAAGACGGCACCGGGATCCTGTTCACCGGAGCGCATGACCTCGGACAGGGCGTGATCACGATCCTGCTGCAGATTGCCTGTGAGGTGTTGGGCATGAAGCAGCAGGACTGGAGCGTGATCGAGGCGGACACCGCATACGTACCCTGGGACCTGGGCATGTATGCCAGCCGGGGGACCTGGGTGATCGGGCAGGCGGTTAAGCGGTGCGCCGAGATCATTGCTGCCCAGGTCAAGGAAAAGGCCGCCCAACTGTTGAATGCTGACCTTGAAAAGTTAAACCTGAGCGGTGGGCGGGTCAATGCCCCGGACGGATCGTCCGTCAGCCTGCGCGACGTGGTCTGGGAGATCCAGCAAAAAGACGGCCGGGAACTGATCGCCAGTTATTCCCACCGGTCGACTTTCAACCCGACATCGTATGGAGCCGACTTCGCCGAGGTCGAGGTCGACCTGGAGCAGAAGACCGTCAAGGTTATGCGTTTCGTGGCTGTTCATGACGTTGGCCGGGCGATCAACCCGCTGCTGGTCGAGGGGCAGATCGAAGGCGGGATTCAGATGGGCATCGGTTATGCCCTGTCCGAGGATCTAAAGCTGGATGCCGCCGGCAAGGTGATGAACGCCTCGTTCAAAAGATACGTCACGCCGAAAGCGGCAGACATGCCTGCATTGAAGGTGATGCTGGTGGAACACGGAGAACGGCAGGGCCCCTATGGCGCCAAAAGCATCGGCGAGTGCGCCACCATCCCGGTCGCCCCGGCAGTAGCCAATGCCGTAGCCGACGCTCTCGGCCGGGAGATCCATGCTTTTCCCATCGATCTCAGAGCCCTGTCAGACTAAGGAGAATAGAGATGGACTACATACTTGCCGGGGGCCTGGTCGTTTCTGCAACAGGAAGAGAGCGGGCCAACCTGCTGATTGAGAATGGTCGGATCGCGGCCTGGGTGGGCGATCCTGCCGGCCGGGGCTTGCCGGTCGTCGATGTCGCGGGAAAGTTGATCCTGCCGGGACTGATCGACGCCCACACGCATTTTCAGATGCCCAGCGGCGAATTTATTACGGTGGATGATTTTGTATCTGGCGGCGCCCTGGCTGCATCTGCCGGTGTCACCTCCATCGTCGATTTCATCGAACCGGCGCCCGGGCAGGATCTGGCGCAGGCGATCGGCGCCCGCTTTGGCGAGGCGCGGGGCTGTCCGGTTGACTACCAGTTTCACCTCGTAATTCCGCAACGCTTTGCCCGGGACACTGATTGGTATGATCTGATGGAACAGCATCAGTTGGCAGCGGTCAAGGGATTCACGACCTACAGGGAAGGTGGTCTGTGCCTGGATGACGGGGACATCGAGGCCTTGCTGGATTGGGCAAGGCTTCGCCGCGGCCTGCTCACCCTGCATGCCGAGGCTGATGGGTTGTTAAAGGAAGCCGGGCGACAACTGGTCACCGGTGGGCACGAGCAGGTACGCTTTTTCCCCTGCTCCCGCCCGGCCGGGGCGGAGCAGCAGGCGGTGCAGAAGACTCTGGAACTGGGTACTCCGCCGGTGCCCGTATATTTCGTCCACATCTCTGCTGCGGTTTCCCTGGAGACGATCGCCAAGGCCAGGCAGGAGCAGCCGGGTCGAACGGTTTGGGTGGAGACCTGTCCGCAGTATCTGGTCCTGGACCAGTCACTCTACGATCGGGATGATTCCTGCCTCTTTACGGTGTGTCCGCCGCTACGCACCGTCGCGGACCAGAACGCCTTGTGGCGCGGCCTGAGAAACGGCCTCGTCGACGTCGTGGCCTCCGACCACTGCGCATTTTCCGTAGCGATGAAAACCAGCGCCGGCTGGCAGTCTGTCAGGCCTGGCCTGCCGGCGGTGGATGCCATCCTGCCGGTGCTTGTCAATGTTGGCATCGCCGAAGGACGGATCGAGTGGGAGGATCTCGTGCGCCTCACCGCCGAGAACCCGGCCCGCCTGTTCCGATTGCAGGGGAAGGGCGGGTTGACCCCGGGCAACGATGCCGATTGCCTGGTGATCGACCAATCCAAGGTGACCGGGCGGCAGGAACAACGCAGTCTGTCTCTGGGCAGTCGGGCCGGCTACTCCCCTTTCAGCCCCGCCCACCTTGAGCGCGGCTGGCTGACAAGCGTGATCAGGCGTGGGGAATTCTTGTTGACTGATGGGAGACTTGCCGGTAAGCCAGGGGAAGGAAGGCTGATCCCCTTGCAGTGAAAGAACGGAAGGCAGAGTCCGCCATAGTGCGCCAAGGAGGAAATTCTATATAATTGAACCACGGCCTAAGTGAGATATTAAACTTCTTGTTAGGAAATATGACGAGGAGAGGAGTTATAAAATGGCCAAGACTTTATTAAAAGGTGGCCGTGTTGTCGACCCGGGCAATGCTATCGACCGCGTAGCAGATGTTCTGATTGTCGACGGCAAGGTGGCCGAACTGGGGCCGGCCATTGATCCGGGGGAAGCAGATGTTATTGATGTGACCGGCAAGGTGGTAGCCCCGGGGCTGGTCGATATTCATTGCCACCTGCGGGATCCGGGCTTCCCCGAAAGGGAGGATTTCCGGAGCGGCACCCGGGCGGCAGCCAGGGGCGGCTTTACAACCCTTATTGCCATGCCCAATACCAGGCCGGTTTGCGACAACATCAGCGTGACCGAATATGTACTGTCCGAGAGCAAACGCATCGGCAGCGTCAATGTCTTGCCCTACGGAGCGATTACCATGGGTCAGCAGGGGCAGGAACTTACCCCCTTTGTTGACCTGGTAGCGGCCGGGTGTGTCGCCTTTTCCGATGACGGCCAGGCGGTGATGAACTCGGGCTTAATGCGCCAGGCCCTGATTCAGGCCAAGGCTATTAATAAAGTCCTGGCTGTGCATTGCGAAGACAAGTCCATTTCCGGCGAAGGGGTGATCAACGACGGTGAGGTCTCCCGGCGTCTTGGCATAAAGGGCATCCCCTATACCTCTGAGGCCGTCATGGTGGGGCGGGATATCCTCCTGGCGGAAGAGGTGTCCGGACAGGTGCACATCTGCCATGTCAGTTGCGCCCGTTCGGTGGAGTTGATTCGTTCGGGCAAACAACGCGGGATCGCCGTCTCGGGGGAAGTGATGCCCCATTACCTGAACATGACGGACGAAGATATGGTGACCATGGAAGGGCGTTTTAAGATCAAGCCGCCCTTTGGCAGTAAACGTGATCAGGAAGCCCTCAAGCAGGGCCTGGTGGATGGTACCATCGAGGTCATTGCTACCGACCATGCTCCCCACACGGTGGTCGCGAAAAAGCGTGATTTCCTGCGGGAGGCCCCCTTTGGCCTGATCGGCCTGGAAGCGGCTCTGGGTGTAGTCCTGACCGAGATGGTCCACAGCGGTTTGCTGAGCCTCTCGGACACCGTTGCCAAGATGACCAGCAACCCGGCCGGGTTGCTGGGATTAAACAAGGGTACCCTGGGCATCGGCCAGGATGCGGATGTCGTGATCATCGATCTCGACCAGGAATGGCAGGTCAAAGCAAGCGAGAACGAATCCAGGAGCCGTAGTTGCCCGCAGGACGGCCGCTGGCTGAGGGGTAAGGCGGTCATGACCATGGTAGGGGGGCGGGTCGTAATGAAAGATGGTAAAATCGTCAGTTAAGATATGGTAGATGCCCTAAGGAGGTGTATTTTATGGCTCTGAAGCCGAGCGAGGGAGAATTGGCCTTATTAAACGGCCAGGATGTTTTGTCAAGCAAGACCCTGACCCATGAGCAACTGCAACTGATCATGAAGACAGCCGCCTACTACGAGGACGCCCTGGTTAACAAACGCCGCCTCTCCGATATGGAAGGCAAGATCGCCGCCATCCTTTTTTTCGAGCCCAGCACCCGGACGCGCCTGTCCTTCGAGGCGGCCATGTACCGGCTGGGCGGTAGTGCGATAACGGTTTCCGAAACGCCCCAGATGCAGACCTCGTCTACGGCCAAGGGCGAAACCCTGTATGACGCCATGCGGGTCATCGACGGCTACGTCGATGTCATTGTTGTCCGCAGTCCCAAGACTGGCGCCGGTCAGGAATCCGCTGACGCCTGCGACCACCCGGTAATCAATGCCGGGGACGGTACCGGGCAGCACCCCTCTCAGGCCCTGCTGGACATCTACACCATCCTCAAAGAACACGGCCGCATTGAAGGATTGAAGGTGGCCGTGCTCGGAGACTTGAAATATGGGCGTGCTCCCCATTCCCTGGTCTACTTCCTCAAGCACTACGGCTGTGACCTGGTCTTGGTCTCCCCCCCACAGTTGAAGATGCCGGAAGAGATCACCGCCGAAATGCGCAGCGCGGGTATCAAGGTGGAGGAAACCAGTGACCTGAAGACCGGCGTGGCTGATGCCGATGTCCTCTATGTCACGCGTGTCCAACGGGAACGTTTCCCCAGCCTGGAGGAATACGAACTCGTCAAGGATAGCTATGCCGTCAACGACGAGATAGTAGCCGCAGCCAAGAAAGGTATGAGCATTCTGCATCCCCTGCCGCGGGTAAACGAGATCGCCGTCTCGGTCGACTCCTACCCGGGGGCGGCCTATTTCCGCCAGGCCCACAACGGCGTACCGATCAGGATGGCCCTGTTGGCGCTGACTACCGGTAACGTCCGCTAGGAAGAAGGTATTGTCCAGCGGTCCCGGTAAGGAATGGGTTCCCCGGGGTTGTCCGGGATGCCCTGAACAATTTACAGGATCATTATGTAGAGGAGCGATAAGGAGTGGAGAGAACAGCAGTAGTAGCCATCGGCGGCAACTCCCTGATCAAGGATAAAAAGCGGAATGGCCTGATGGACCAGTTAGAGAATGTGCGCGAGACGTGCCATAATATTGCGGAATTGGTTGCCAGGGGATGGAACGTGGCCATAACCCATGGCAACGGGCCACAGGTGGGTTTTTTGATCCGCCGCGCCGAGCTGGCCACGGGGGAATTGCCCCTGATACCTATGGAATTTGTCGTTGCCGACACCCAGGGTTGCATCGGCTATATGATCCAGCAGTCCCTGGCGAACGAGTTCCACCGCCGCGGCATTAACAAGCAGGCGGTCACGGTGGTAACGCAGGTAGTGGTTGATAGAGACGACCCGGCTTTTCAGAACCCTACCAAGCCCATCGGCGGCTTCATGAGTAAGGAAGAGGCCGATCGTCACAGCCAGGAAGATGGCTGGACGATTGTTGAGGACGCCGGCCGGGGCTGGCGGCGGGTGGTCCCCTCGCCAGAACCCAAAGCAATAGTCGAAATCTCAGCCATCAAAGACTTGATCGACAGGAGTTATATAGTCATCTGCGCCGGTGGCGGCGGGGTTCCCGTTGTTGAGCGCAACGGCGAACTGGATGGGATTGCGGCCGTGATCGATAAGGATTATGCCTCGTCCTTGCTGGCTTCGGAGATCAAATCAGAGCTGTTGGTCATTTCGACCGGTGTCGAGAAAGTCGCCATTGACTTTGGTAAACCGGAACAGAGAGAACTGGACCGGTTGACCGTTGCCGAATTGGATGCCTATATGGCTGCAGGCCAGTTCCCGCCGGGCAACATGGGCCCCAAGGTTACGGCCATCTTGAGGTACCTCAAAAACGGCGGCAGGGAAGGCCTTATTACCTCACCGGCAGCCATCGTCGCAGCAATGGAAGGAAAAGCAGGCACCCGGATAGTGCCTTAAAGGATGGCGGCAGGCGGGGGTTGCGGGGTTAGCGGTGCTGCCACGCTAGGAGTGAGGCAGTTGTATCAGCAGTTGCGGCAAGCAGTGTCCGAGCGGGAGCGGATCGCCCTGGCGACTGTGGTGGCGTCTGCAAGGGGGCAGGAAGACCTGCTGGGGTGCAAACTCCTGATTACC
>Ga0224558_1000982_pt1 | contig 31878 bp, 20 predicted proteins | sample 714S32024metaG_FD_180682 | JGI IMG/M metagenome (GOLD analysis project Ga0224558, IMG submission 180682) | Peat soil microbial communities from Stordalen Mire, Sweden - 717 S3 20-24 | ecosystem: Environmental > Terrestrial > Soil > Wetlands > Peat | place: Sweden: Norrbotten County, Stordalen... | reverse complement strand
TGTCCACAAACTCCAACGCCAGGTCAAGGCTGGGTTCGTCGATCACCTCGGTCACCGTAGGCAGCCCGGTCTCCGACGAGACCTCGGCCAGCAGCTTAAGGCCGTCGTTCTGCAGGCCCTGAAAGCTGTAGGGTGAGGTGCGGGGCTTGAAGGCGCCGCCCCGCAGCATCCCGGCCCCCGCCCCGCTCACCCGGGATGCCGCCTCCAGCAACTGCTCCCGGCTCTCCACGGCGCAGGGCCCGGCGATCACCACCAGCTTGCGCCCACCAAAGATCACATCCCTGACTGCCACCTGGCTCCCCTGTTCCCGGGCCTCCAGACTGACCAGCTTGTACGGTTTCATGATCGGCACCACTCTTTCCACCTCCGGCAGGGCCTCCAGGCCGAGCGCCGCCGGGGTCGCCCGGCCCTCGCCCACGGCGCCGATCACCAGGTGCTTCTCTCCATAGATATAATGCACCTGAAAACCGGCCTGCTCCAAGCGCTGGCGGACCGCCGCCACCTCTGCCTCTCCCGCTGACAACTTCATCACCACAACCATTGCTCATTCCCTCCTTCAGTATAGAATGCGTTCGCCCCATCACTGGAAGCCGGGGGCATCACCCTAAACAGGTTGCAATAAAAAAGCCCGCTGCTCTCCCCTGCAGGGACGAAAAGCAGCGAGCTTCCGCGGTACCACCCTGGTTGGCCATATAACGGCCCACCTCATTCAAGATACGGGAATTCCGGTTCCGCAAGCCGGCTGAGTCCATGTACTCCGCATTCTTCGGGCTTAATGCGGAGGATGGCACCCGGGCATCCGACAAAAAAACCTCTCGCCCGTTAGGGACGAGAGGCGTTTGCCTGCCGTGTTACCACCCTGGTTAGCCCGGAGAAGCCTTCCGGACTCACTCATCGCCGGGTACAGGAACCTGGTTCCGATACCCTCCCCGTGTAACGCCGGGAGCTTACGACCATGCCTACTTGCCGCCGCTGGCGGTTTCAGCCGGCATCTCCGGGGCGAACTTCGGCCGTCCATATCACAGGAGCGCTTGCAGTCGGTGACGCTCCCTCCCTGAGAGGTTGGGTTCGGCTTACTTTTCCCCTTCATGGACTTTACAGATTTAATTTTAATATAGTATAATCCGGAACCTGGTAAAATGCAACGCTAACTTCTCTCACGACTGAAGTCGCGAGATTCCGCGGCTCCAGCCACTCATCGTTCCTGATTTATCGCCCCCTGCCTTCGTGAGAGAGGCCTTACCAGGGCTCCAAAGGCTGTCCCAATCAATCCTTGATTGCCAACCCCAGCCTCTCATCTGGCTTCATGCCCAGTTCCTGTTCGAATCGTTCCACGAAGCTGGAGCAGAGCCTGGCTGCCCGGCTCCTCTGGTTGGTAGCGACATACAGCTTGAGCAGGCAGAGGCAGGCCTCCTCGTTGAACTGGTCACTGGTCAGCACCTGGAGCAGCAGTTCTTCCGCTTTTCTGTAATCCCCTTCCGCCATGTAGATGTTGGCCAGTTCCATTACGGCACCGGAATAGATCGACCGCAGCCTCTCTCTTTCCGCAAAAGCCCAGTCCTCGTATCGATCTTTTTCCAGAAAGTCCCCCTGGTAGAGGACAATCATCTTCTCGAGAATGATCTTCCGTTGTGTCCTGCTGTCTGTATTCAGGGGCAGTTTCCTCAGCTCCCTGAAAGATGCCAGAAAAGCATCGACGTCCACCGTCAGCAGGCTATCGGAGCATGCCATCAGACTGTCCCTCCTTTCAGACAGGAATGGCCTCCGGCCATCCAGGGGCACGCCGTATTTCCGCAGCACCTTTCTCAACTCATGCAGGGCTGCCCGCAGGGAATTTGAGGCCAATTTACAACCAACCTCTGGCCAGAAGATCTCCAGCAGTTGCTCCCTGAACACGGCCTGCCCCCGGTTGGCCAACAGGTATTTGAGAACGCCGACGATCTTCCTGGTTTTCCACTCATGGTCAGGAATGGCGGCACCATTGACCTCAATGCCGAACCTCCCGAAAAGAGTCACGCTGATCGGTGGGGCGCATGGCTCATCGCTTGCCGCCGGAGTCCGGGCTCTTTGTGGCAGGGGCGAAGCACCCGGTCCCTGGCCGGGCGTCGATCCATAACGGGCAATAAAGGCGCCGGTAAAGTCCCGCCAGTGGTCATCTGCGGTGAGGGCGGCGGTCCCGCCAAGAAATTCCGCCGCTTCAGTGCCGAAATACCTGGCGATCAGGGCCTGGGCATAGCTCGCATGGATGTCGCTTCTGATACACCGCGCCGCCATCTCGATCAGGGTAGGGAAGTGCAGGTCCCAGAACATGACGTACCTGTTGTCCACCGCCAGGTCGAACGCCTGCCTGAGGTAGTCCTCACCCCCCGCCTGGTTGCCGGTATCATAGTAGAGCTTGGCCAGGTGCAGGCAGGCGCCGGCAAGTACTTGCTTTGCACCCTTGGCCTTGCTCCTTTTCACCGCCGCCACCAGGTTTTTCTCCGCCAGTTTGAAGTCCCCCGCTTCCCTGGCAATTGCCCCGAAAATGGACCGGCCGATCTCCTGGAGGCACATCCCGGTTGGCCTGGCGGTCAGGGCCTCGAGTGCTTTTCTGGCCTCGATGAGGGTCTGTGGGGCGTTCCGGCGCTGGCCGGCTCTATTAGTCAGATCCGGGCATGGCCGGCTGCACAGCCACAGGCATCGGTAGAGCCGGTTGAGGTTGGCCATAGGCTGGTTCCCCAACGCTTCCCAAGCACGGGTGCTCTCGTCCAGTCGCTCAAGAGCATCGTCCAGATCGTGCCGGCGGTAGCCGGCGATGGCCGCCACCCTATTACCATACCCAAGAATCAATCGATAATTATATTTTTCGCCGATTGCCATCATCTCGTCGAGCAGCGGCGAGAGAGCAGCAGTGTCATCCTGCAACTGATGCGCTATCAAAAAATACATCTGGGCATAGCCCTTGAGCATTTTCGATCCTGCAACCATCTCCAGCCCCAGAGTCTCCTGCAGCAGGCTCTCCCCCTGGTCGAGATCTCCAAGCAGAATGTACATCACAGCCATCCACTCAAGCAGTACCCACTGCCACTCACCGGCCAGCGCCAGACATCTGAGGCGCCGGGCAACAGCAACCCCACTCGGTAATTGCTCCTCCCAGACTGACATAAGAATAAAATCGAGCACGGCCAGTAGGTCTGCCAAAGGCAGCCCCTGGACTCTTTCGGCCAGTTCTCCGGTCAGCGTACTGACCTTTCTCATTCCCTGTACATCATTGCGCAAGACATACACGTGTGCCATCTGCGGAAGGGTATGCACCTGCATGACGATATCGTCTGTTTGCTGAAACAGGGCCAGTGCCTGCTCAAGCAGGTGCAAAGCGCCATCAATATCTTGCTGCAGGTGGATGAAACTCTTGACATACAACAGGTGGCCGCTGCCGGAGACTACATCATCCGGCAGGAGCCTGAACCACAGACGGAGTTGATCCAGATCCCCGAAGGCGATCAGCCGGGCACTCTCTCTGGCCACCAGCGCCGCTGCCGAGGCCACATCCCCGCAGGCGATGAAATGCTCGAGCGCCTGGTCGAAGAGGCGATGTTCGATGTAGTAGGCAGTCGCCTTCAGGTGATAATTGTTAACCTCTCGCGGCGCCAGTTGCTGGGCTTGGATCTGTTGCAGGAACTCCCGGAACAGGGAATGAAAACGGTAGGTCGTCTCGCGGCCGGATATTTTTTGGATGAACAGCCCTTGACGCTCGCATTGCTTCAACAACTCCGGGGTTTGCTCTTCATCGAAGATCGCCGCGGCTTCGGCAGCGGTGAACTCTGGCAGGATGGCGACTTTGACCAGAAAGTGCATCAGCCTCTCGTCAACCGCCTTCAGGATCTCGGCTGCCATATACTGAAAAAATGGTTCTCTTGACCCGGACCTGTCGAGGAAACTGCCGGTCTGGTCGGCGCCGTTCAGGCTGAATATCTGGAAGGCCAGGATGACGCCAGCCGCCCAGCCTTCGGTATGCAGCATGATCTTGCGTAGCAGGTCGTGAACCGGAATGATCCCGTATCCTGCTTCGAAAAAAGCAGCCGCTTCATCCTCCGAAAAGCAGAGGTCGCTGCGGGAGATCTCCAGGGTGTCCCTTGACAACATCCGTTTTCCTGCGAGCAGCCCGGTTGACCAGCGACTGCTGACAACGATGGTGCAGTTGTCTGGCAGGTTGTCGTTGAAAAAACGGACGGCATCAGCAATTTCAGGCGTATTCAGAACGTGCTGGAAGTCATCGAAGGCGATGAACGTTTTGACATCGGGGCACCGATCGTGCCAGGCCCACAACTCCTGGCAGATCAGGGCGTTCAGATACTGGTGCCGGGCGAAAACATCGCCGCAGTCGGCCAGGCCCCTGCTCACCTCTTCGAAGCCCTGCTCCTCCTCCGGGAAGAGCATTTCCACCAGGTGGGCATAGAAAACGGCCAGGTCCCCGTCTGACTCGTCCAGGCGATACCAGCAGACCCGATCGCCCCTTGATCGGCGCTCGTTCAGGGCATTCACCAGCAGGGTGGTCTTGCCGTACCCGGCAGGAGCAGTAACAAAAACTGCGCTTCTGGACTGCATCGCGGCGTTCAGGCGCCGCAGCCGTTCAGGCGCTGCCATCACCTTCGGCAGTTGCGGCATGATCAGCTTGCTGCGGACGATGGGGATGCCTTCTTTCAATCTCATCCTCTCCTGACGTGCATCTAAAAACCTTCCATCTCTTCTTACAAAAAAATAATACACTATTTCGCTATTATCTGACATTTATTTTACGATTATTTGACGAATATTTGATATGCACAGTCTACAATCAGATCGAAATACCAGGGATGGCAGTAGCCAAACGATCTTTCGGATTTCCTCGATCCCTGTTCATCGCTTTCCCGTTGGCATGCACAAGCTTGAGGCTTGAATAGCGAGCGGATCATCTTGCAATAAATTTTTAAAAAAGGAGGCATTAGCGGTCGGCGGGTTGCCGAATCCGGAACGAATTAGATACAAGGAGGAGAGGCTATGCGTTCAAGAACCACCTGTCTTCTATTGGCAATCACCCTTGTTGTTCTGTCCCTAACCATCACCGGATGCAGCTTCCTGGCGAAAAAGGCCGAGGAGAAGGCGATCCAAAACGCTACCGGCGGGCAGGCCCAGGTCAACCAGAACAATGGCAGTGTGACCATCAAGAACGGCCAGGGCACGTTTCAGGCAGGCGGTACTTACCAGTGGCCGTCAGCGATGCCTGCGGACGTTCCCAAGTTCACTTACGGAACAATAACCGCCGTTATCCAAAGCAACACCGCCAACAACAAGGGCATTACCGTCGCCTTCACAAACGCCACCCCCGATGCTTTCGACAAGTACAAGGGCAGCCTGCAAAACGCCGGCTGGAGCATTCAGGAGACTTCACAGTCTACTGATGGCTTTATGATCAGCGCCGGCAAGGATAAGCGCACGGTCATGGTAATCTTCAACACCGACAGTGATAAAGGATTATCAGGAACGGTCGTATACGCCGAAGTCCAATAGACCCTTCCATGGCCAACAGCAAGGAATGAAGGTTATCAAAAGCCTGACCCGGCTGAAGTTCGCCCGGTAACCCAATCAGTCCCATTAAGGAGGCACAACATTCATGACCAATCGTAACCAAGTGACCATGTTCGTCCTGCTCGTAATGGCCGCCCTGCTTGTCGCCACCTGCTTTTCTTATTCCGGCCTGGCGGCGGCTGATACGGGCGGCAAGCTGGTGGCCGAGTACAAGTTTGCCGGTGATGCCAAGGATGCTACTGGCAACGGGCACGACGGCACGGTGGCGGGAAACGTCTCCTTCGCCAGCGACGGCCCCGCCGGCCAGTGCGCCGTGTTCGACGGATCAAGCTACATCAAGGTGGCGGACTCCGCCGACCTGAGGCTGCCCGGGCCATATACTATTTCCACCTGGCTCAAGGTCGATCAACAGGGCAGCGACATGGGCGGCATCAATAGCCCGGTCGTCTCCAAAACGGAGGACGGCTCACCGAGTTACGACGGCACCTCCACGTCCGGCGGCAATACCTACGCGGCATACGGAATCGGGGACAACATGTTTACCATGTCGGAGACCTATTACGGAGGATCGGCGAACGGTTTTACCGGTCAGAACACCACAGCCCAAGGTATCGATCTGACCAATGGCTGGGTGTTGGTGACGGCTACCAACGACGGCGCCAACATGTACCTCTACGTCAACGGCGAGTTGAAGGATACCCAGCCGGTGCAGACAACATACCCGCTGCTGCCCTCGACCGGTGAGGTGTTGATCGGCGCAGAACAAGACGGGGCGGGCAACAATGTCTATTTGAAGGGCCGGCTGGCAGATCTGCGTATCTACAACTACGCCCTGGGCAGTGATGATATCAAAGCGCTCTATAGCGGAGGATCTCAGGGAGGGGCTCAGGGGTCATCCCAGGGGGCTTCGCAGGGTGGATCGCAGGGCAGTTCCCAGGGAACATCGACCGGGTATGCCGACTCGATCCTGCTGACCATCAACTGGCCGCTGATCACAGTGGACCTGGGGCAGCCGCAGTACATCGACCCCAATAATCCAGGCGTCGCGCCGGTGATCGTCGGCGGCCGGACGCTGGTGCCGATCGGCGCCATCATAAACGCCATGGGCGGATCCGTCCAGTGGAACGGGGATGAGCGCAGCATCACCATCAGCCTCAAGGGGCAGACAATCAAGCTGGTGCTGTCCAGCACCACTGCCGAGGTCAATGGGACGGCGGTGACCATGGACGTCCCGCCACAGTCACTTAATGGCCGGACGATGGTGCCGATCCGGTTCGTGAGCGAGCAACTGGGCTGTCCTGTGAAGTGGGACGGCCCCAACCAGACGATCACGATCAATTTCAACAAATAAAAGTGTCAAACATATCGCAACGAACGGAGGTGATTTTGATGGATGCTCAGGTGAATCCCGAGGCGGCGTTCGAAACTCAGGTGCAGGCGCCGGTGCAGGGCAAACCGGTGAATCCGGTGCAGCTTGCTATCGATTATCCCGAAAGTCTTTCCTGGAAAACACTGCTTCTGAAAACCTTTCTTGGCTGGGCGTACGTGGGGATACCGCATGGCATCGTGCTGGCGTTTTACGGCTTTGCCGTGTGCATTGTGCTTTTCATCGGCTGGTTTGTGATCTTGTTTACAGGCAAACTCCCCAGATGGATGTTCAACTTTACCGTAGGCTATCTGCGCTGGTATGAGCGTGTGGTTGCCTATCTGATGATGCTGACTGATGTCTATCCACCTTTTAGAGCTTCGCCATAGTTTCTGATGTTCCAGACAAATCCCTGGGTTATATTTTCAGTGGTCTAGCCACACGAGACCATGTGGAAGGTTCTTGGAAATGTTGGATAAAGTCAATACCCAAAGAGGAGGAGGAGCAAATGGAAAGACCGGCTTTACTGGCAACCACAGCTACAGATGAGACTTTTGCAGGAATCACCTATCACCTGGACGGTGAACTGGTGCCCGCCCTCACCGTCGAACTGCTTCCGGAGCAGAAGATCTACTTCGAGCACCACATCCTGCTCTGGATGAACACCAGTATCAAAATCGGCATCAAGCCGATGAAGGGCGCCTTTAAGCGCATGCTCGCCGGGATGCAGATCTTTGTCACCGAGGCGGCAGGCCCCGGCCAGATCGCCTTCAGCCGTGATGCCGCAGGCCACGTCTTTGCCATGCATATGAAACAGGGACAGGAGATCCACATCCGTGAGCACCAGTTCCTGGCTGCCACAGATAACATCGATTACACCTTTGAGCGTGTCAAGGGAGTCTCCAATATTCTGTTCGGTGGCACGGGATTTTTTATCGATAAGTTTCATGGCGCCAGGGGAGAGGGCATCCTCTGGCTGCACGGCTATGGAAATGTCTTTGAAAAGATCCTGGCGCCCGGGGAGCAGATCGACATCGAGCCTGGGGGCTGGCTGTTCAAGGACGCCAGCGTATCCATGGAATCTAAGATGACCAAGCTGTCGACCGGATTGCTGGCAGGCATGAATTTTGTGATGAACCGGTTTACAGGCCCCGGACGCGTCGGCCTGCAGTCGATGTACCTGCACCTGGGAAGCGATGGTTCTACGTAAGGCGGAGCCCTCGGGGAGGCAATCGGAGGGATCATCGGTGGCTGCTGGATTTTTAAAAGCAGTGTTCAATCTTTAATCAAAAACCTGTCAAGGAGGTATTTTAACCGTGGGAGACAATAACTTGAAAGGGCTGCTCTGCTACCTGCTGGGCTGGCTCACCGGCATCATCTTCATCCTGATCGACAAAGACTCTTATGTGCGCTTTCATGCCATGCAATCCATCCTCACCTTCGGAGGCCTTACCGTCCTCGACATCATCGTCTCATTTCTAGGATCGGCTGGACTTGGCCTCTGGTTAATCATGGGCCTGATCAGGCTCCTGATCGGACTGGTGGGCCTTGTCCTCTGGATCGTGTTGATGGTCAAGGCCTACAAGGGAGAGAGATTCAAGCTCCCGATCGTGGGCGACATGGCGGAAAACTACGCCGGCAAGGGCGCAGGCATGTAACAGCAAGTTTTAATTCCAAATGGGCTCCCGGAGACGAACGTCTCCGGGAGCCCATTTTTATTCAATGTCTGACTAGCTTGGCAATATTGTCGTCTGGCTTGCCAATTATTTCGTAACTATTTCACAATTATTTTACAAGTCACCATTATCATCATGAACAGAATCGTCAATCCTGAACGGACGGAAAGAAGGGGAGAGATGCATGGAAAGGCCGAAGTTACTGGCAACAACAGCGTCAGACGAGACTTTTGCAGGAATCACCTACCACCTGGATGGCGAACTAGTGCCCGCTCTCACCGTCGAACTGCTTCCGGACCAGAAGATCTACTTCGAGCATCACATCCTGCTCTGGATGAACCCCGGTATCAAAATCGGCATCAAGCCGATGAAGGGCGCCCTGAAGCGCATGATCGCCGGGATGCAGATCTTCGTCACCGAGGCGGCAGGCCCCGGCCAGATCGCTTTCAGCCGCGATGCCGCAGGCCACGTCTTTGCCATCCATATGCAACAGGGACAGGAGATTCACGTCCGTGAGCACCAGTTCCTTGCTGCCACAGATAACATCGATTACACCTTTGAGCGTGTGAAGGGAGTCTCCAATATTCTGTTCGGCGGCACGGGATTTTTTATCGATAAGTTTCATGGCGCCAGGGGAGAGGGCATCCTCTGGCTGCACGGCTACGGCAATGTCTTTGAAAAGGTGCTGGCGTCCGGTGAGCAGATCGACATCGAGCCAGGAGGCTGGCTTTTCAAGGACGCCAGTGTATCGATGGAAACAAGGATGACCAAGCTTTCAACAGGATTCTTGGCGGGAATGAACCTGATCTTGAACCGGTTCACAGGCCCTGGACGCGTCGGCATCCAATCGATGTATCTGCACCTGGAGTCGGGAAGCGACAACGCCCCCGGCGTGGGTGGAGGCGCCGGCACCGCTATCGGGGGGCTCCTGGGAGGATTGCTGGATAAGTAACGGCATCCTTGATTACCTTTCTCTCCAATCCGGCGAACGGCTCCCCAACCCCTCCGTCAAAACCGGGCTTGTCCCTTTATTGCTCCTGCCTGAGCCGCTCATAGAGCGCCACCGTTTCCGGCGACGGCCTGACACCGTAATCATCGGCGAGCAGGGTGGACAGGCACTGGAACAAAACGATCGCCTTCTGCCTCTGCCCGGTTCGCCAGTATAACTCCATGGCCGTCCTGATCACCTGCTCGTCGGCCGGTTCTAACTCCAGGTACCGCCGGCAGGCCTCCAGGGTTGCTGCCACCTGGTCCTGCTGCAGGTTGAGGTCGATCAGCCTGGACAGGATCTGCAGGTAGAGGTTCTGCAGCCAGGTGCGGGTATTGGCCGGCCAATCCTCATACAGGTCATCCGGCAGGAAGATGCCCCCGTAGAGTTCGATGGCCTGTTTCAGCAACCCGGCTGCCCGCGGATTGCCGTTGTCCGCCAGCCTCAGGCCGTCCCTGGCGAGAGCGGCAAACGCCTGGTAGTCCGTGTGGATCTCTATTTCGGGGGTAATGTAGACCAGACCCCGCCGCTGCACCACCCCCTCAATCCCATAGCGGTCAAGGCGGAGCGCCTTGCGGATATGGGTCAGGGCCATGCGCAGGCTGGCGTCTCCAGCCTGGGGATTGGTGTCCGGCCAAACTTCTTCTATGACCTGTTCCTTGGGAAGTTTGTCATTTGCAATGAGCATCAGCTTGAACAGCTTCTCGGATTTCTGAGTCCTCCATTCGGCCTTGGAAACCTCCACGCCGTTGACGAAGAGATGGAAACCGCCCAGGCAGTTGGCGTGCATTACCACCCTCCTCGTTTCGCGGTGGGATGCCTGCCCGTACCGGCCAAGGAAGACGCCGGCCAAATCCCGCAGGCGGTCATCTGGAGTGAGCAGGGCAGTGCCGCCTAAAAATTCGGCCGCTTCATCACCGAAGTACCTGGCGACCAGGGTCTGGGCGTAGCCGGCATGGATGCGGCTCTTGATGCAACGCGCCGCCATCTCGATCAGGGTTGGAAAGTGCAGGTCCCAGAACATTACGTACTTGTTGTCCACCGCCAGATCGAGTGCCTGCCTGAGATATTCTTCTCCCCGGGCACGGTCGCCGGTGTCATAGTAAAGCTTTGCCAGGTGCAGGCATGACCCGGCAAGTATCTGCCTGGCGCCCTTGCCCCTGCTCCTCCTCACCGCCGCAGCCAGGTTTTTCTCAGCCAGTTGGTAATCTCCCGCCTCTCTGGCAATCGCCCCGAAGACGGACAGGCCTATTTCCCGGAGGCACATTCCGGAGGGCCTGGCGGTCAGAGCCTTGAGCGCCTTGTTGGCTTCTGCCAGCAGTTCTCGGGCATCTTCCCGGTGGTGGCCGGTCACGTTAGACAATTCGTGGGGTTCCCGACGGCACAGCCACAGGCACCGGTAGAGCCGGTTGGAGTTTGCCATGGCTTGATTGCCCAGTTCTTCCCATAAACTGATACTGGTGTCCAGCAGTTCCAGGGCGCCTTCCAGGTCGTGCCGGCGGTAGCAGTCGATGGCCGCCAGCCTCTTGCCAAACGCCAGTACATATTTATAATCATGCTTTTCTCCGGTCTCCAGCAGTTCGCTCATTTGCATGGAGAAGGCGTCCGGTTCATCCTTCAGTTGCAGGATTCCGGCGTACAGTAGCTGGCAATAACCCTTGAACAGGGTCGATCTTTTGATAAACTCCAGGGCGAGGGCCTCCTGCGCCTCACCCTCCGCCAGGCCGAGATCTCCGGTCAGGTAGTACGTGAAAGCAGTATAGAAGCGTGCCGCATACTGCCATTCAACATTCAGCGCCAGTGATCTGAGGCCACGGGAGAGGGCAATCCCTCTCACCAAATGTTCCTCCCATACTGCCACCGTGCAAAAATCGAATGTTGCCAGCAAATCTGCGAGGGTCGTCCCCTGCAGTCTTCCGGACAGCTCCATGGCCAGCGCATGAAACTTTCTCTGGTTCTGCACGTCGTTGCGGAGGATATACGATGAGGCAATCTGGGTCACGGTATGAAACTGCATGCCAATGTCGTCAGTCTGTTGAAATAGGGTTAGCGCCTGCTTCAACAGGTTCAGGGAGTGATCGAGATCTCTCTGATAGTGAATGAAGCTCTCAATGAATAGCAGGTGACCACTGCCGGAGATCACCTCCCCCGGCAGTTGCCTGAACCACAGGCGAAACTGATCCGCAGCCTCGAAGGCGATCAGCCGGGCGCTCTCTCTCATGATCAACGCCACCGCCTGGTCGTTGCTGCCGCAGGCGATGAAGTGCTCGACCGCCCGGCTGAAGTTATGGTCTTCGATGTAGTAGGCGGCCGCCTTCAGGTGGCAGTGACGGACTTCTTCCGGCGACAGGTAGCGGGGCTGGATCTGCTGCAAGAATTCCCGGAACAGGGAGTGAAAGCAGTAGGTCGTCTTGGGGCCGGATATATTTTGGATGAACAGTCCTTTCCGTTCGCACTGCCTTAATAAATCTGCCGCCCCATCCTCCTCGCAGATCGCCCCGGCTTCGGAGGCGGTGAACTCGTGCAGGATGGCGGCCTTGACCAGGAAGTGCAGCAGCCTGTCGTCGACTGTCTTCAGGACCTCGGCGACGATGTATTCAAAAAACGGCTCTTTCTCCCCGGACCGGTCCAGGAAGTCGCCGGCCCGATCAGCGCCGTTCAGGCTCAGCATCTGGCAGACCAGGATGATGCCTGCCACCCAGCCCTCGGTGCGCAGCAGGATTTTGCGCACCAGGCCGGAGTCCGGCATGATCTTGCATTCTTCCTCGATAAAGGCAGCCAGTTCGTCCTCCGAAAAGCAGAGATCGCTCCGGGAGATCTCCAGGGTGCCCCTCGACAGCATCCTTTTTCCTGCCAGCAGGCCGGTCTCCCAGCGGCTGCTGACGATGATGGTGCAGTTGTCAGGCAGGTTGTCGCTTAAAAAACGGACGGCATCGGTAATTTCAGGCGTATCCTGGACATGCTGGAAGTCGTCGAAGACAATAAATGTTTTAGCATGGGGACATCGGGCGTGCCAGTCCCAAAGCTCCTGGCAGATCAAAGCGTTCAGGTACTGGTGCCGGGCGAAGATGTCGCTGCAGCCGGCAAGATCGCTGCGTACTTCATCCCCGGCTTGCTCCACCTCCGGGAAGAGTGCCTCCACCAGGTGGGCATAAAAGACCGCCAGGTCCCCATCTTCATCGTCCAAGCGGTACCAGCAGACCCGGCAGCCCCCGGATCTACACCCGTTCAAGGCGTTCACCAGCAGGGTGGTCTTGCCGTACCCGGCAGGAGCGGTAATAATAACTGCACTCCTTGCCTGCATCGCGGCGCTCAGCCGCCGGAGGCGTTCGGGCGCCATGATTACCCTGGGCGGCTGTGGCATAACCAGTTTGCTGCGGATGATGGGGATGCCTTGCACTATTATCTCTCCCGTTTCGTTCTGTGGAAAGCGATACACACCATTGCAGCGGCCCGGGTAAGACCAACTACGGTCCGCCCTTTTAACGGCGTGCTCCCTTTATTCTACTGTTTGAACTTTTCGTACAGCGCCACCGTCTCCGGCGACGGCTTGACGCCATAATCATCGGCGAGCAGGGTGGACAGGTGCTGGAACAAGTCGAGGCCCTTCTGCATCTGCCCCATGCGCCAGTATAACTCCATGGCCGTCCGGATCACCTGTTCGTCAGCTGGTTCCAACTCCAGGTACAGCAGGCAGGCCTCCAGGGTGGCTGCCACCTGGTCCTGCTGCAGGTTGAGGTCGATCAGCCTGGACAGGATCTGCAGATAGAGGTTCTGCAGCCAGGTGCGGGTATTGGCCGGCCAATCCTCATACAGGTCATCCGGCAGAAAGACTCCCCCATAGAGTTTTATGGCCTCCTTCAGCACCCTGACTGCGCCTGGATCACCGTTGTCCGCCAGCTTCAGGCCCTCCCTGGCGAGAGCGGAAAACGCCTGGTAATCCGAAACGATCTCTATTTCGGGGGTAAAGTAGACCAGCCCCCGCCGCTGCACCACACCCTCAACCCCATAGCTGTCCAGTCGAAGCGCCTTGCGGATGTGGGTCAGGGCCATCCGCAGGCTGGCATCTCCGGCCTGGGGATTGGTACCCGGCCAAATTTCTTCAATGACCTGTTCCTTGGGAAGCTCAGCCTTCGCGATGAGCATCAGTTTGAACAGCTTCTCGGTCTTTTGTGTCCTCCACTCGGCTTTGGAAACCTCCACGCCATTGACAAAGAGATGGAACCTACCCAGGCAGTGAGCGTGGATTATCACTCTCCTCGTTTCGCGGCTGGTTGCCCAGCCATACCGCTCAAGGAAGGCGGCGACGAGATCACGCAGGCGGTCGTCTGCAGTGAGGAGGGCGGTGCCGCCTAAAAATTCGGCCGCCTCATCACCGAAGTATCTGGCGACCAGGGCCTGGGCGTAGCCGGCATGGATGTCGCTCTTGATGCACCGCGCCGCCATTTCGATCAGGGTAGGGAAGTGCAGGTCCCAGAACATGACATACTTGTTGGCTGCGGCCAGGTCCAAGGCCTGCCTCAGGTAATCCTCGCCCCGGGCGGGGTCGCCGGTATCATAGTAGAGCTTTGCCAGGTGCAGGCATGACCCGGCAAGTATCTGCCTGGCGCCTTTGCCCCTGCTCCTCCTCACCGCTGAGGCCAGGTTTTTCTCGGCCAATTGGTAATCTCCCGCCTCCCTGGCAATCGCCCCGAAGACGGAGCTGCCGATCTCATGGAGGCAGTAGCCGTCCGGCCGTCTTGCAATCAGGTATTGGAGCGCCTTTCGGGCGTCGGCAAGCAGTTCTGGCGGAGGCTGCGCCCCGCAAAGCCACAGGCACCGCCAGAGCCTGTTGGATGAGACCAGGGCCTTGTTGCCCAACTCCTTAAAATAGCCGATGCTGGCGTCAAGGTGCTCCAGGGCGCCTTTCAGATCGCGCCGGCGGTAACAGGCAAATGCCTTCAGCCTCCTGCCGCACCCCAACATATACTTGTATTCACGCTTGATGCCGATGGCCATTATTTCGTCGATCATTCGGGGATCCGAATCATCTTTCAACTGCAGCACTATGGAGTAATAGATCTGGGAATAGCCCTTGAGCAACTCGGACCTGCTTACCATCTCCAGCTTCAGGGCCTCCTGGGCTTGGCTTCCGGCCCGGTCGAGCTCGCCCAGCAGGCAGTACATCATGATCGAATAAAAGAGTGCCGCCCACTGCCATTCATCTGTCAACGACTGCATCCCGATGCGCTGGAAGAGCATGGCTCCCCTAGCCAGCCGCCCTTCAACCACTGCCTGGAGGAAATCAAAAACAGCCAGCATGTTGGCGAGAGGCTTGCCTTGCACTTCTTTATGCAACTCCGGCACCAGGGTTTGGATCTTTTTAAGGCCGGACATGTCTTGGCGATGAGCATACAGGCGGGCCATGGCCAGCAGTGTGTGGATCTGCATGGCGCTGTCGCCGGCCTGCTGAAAAATTGCCAGTGCTTGCTCCAGCAGGAACAGGGCGCCATCGATATCCCTGTACTGGTAGATGTAGCTCTTGAAAAACAATAGGTGGCCGTTGCCGGAGACAACTGCTTCCGGTAGGTTCCGGAACCATAGTCGGAGCTGGTCCAGCGATTCCAAGGCGATCAGGCGGGCGCTCTCTCTCGTCACCAGTGCCACCGCCCGATCGACGCTGCCGCAGAGGATGAAATGTTCGATCGCCCGGTCAAAGCTGCGGTGTTCAAGATAATAACCGGCAGCCTTGAGGTGATATGTCTGGATCTTTTCCGGATCGAGGTACCGGGGCTGGATCTGCAGCAGATACTCCCGGAACAGGGAATGAAAGCAGTAGGTCGTCTGGTGGCCGGATATTTTTTGGACGAACAGGCCTTTCCGTTCGCACTGCCTTAACAGATCTGCAACGCCTTCCTCCTCGCAGATCTCCGCGGCTTCAACTGTCGTGAACTCGCGCAGGATGGCAGCCTTGACCAGGAAGCGAAGCAGCCTGTCGTCGACTGTCTTCATGACCTCTGTGGCGATGTATTGAAAAAACGGTTCTTTCTCCCCGGACCGGTCCAGGAAACTGCCGGCCTCGTCAGCGCCGTTCAGGTTCAACATCTGGCAGACCAGGATGATGCCTGCCGCCCAGCCCTCGGTGTGCAGCATGATCTTGTGCAGCAGGCCGGGGCCCGGAACGATCCCACATTCTGATTCGATAAAAGCAGCCAGTTCGCCCTCCGAAAAACAGAGATCGTCCCGGGAGATCTCCAGGGTGCCCTTTGACAACATCCTCTTTCCAGCCAACAGGCCAGTTGACCAGCGGCTGCTGACGATGATGGTGCAGTTGTCAGGCAGGTTGTCGCTGAAAAAACTGACGGCATCGGCTATTTCAGGCGTATCCAGGACGTGCTGGAAATCGTCGAAGACGATGAAAGTTTGCACATCGGGGTGCCGGGCATGCCAGTCCCAAAGCTCCTGGCAGATCAGGGCATTCAGGTACTGGTGCCGGGCAAAGATGTCATCACAGCCGGCAAGATCGCTGCGCACTTCTTCGCCGGATTGCTCTCCCTTCGGAAAGATCGTCTCCACCAGGTGGGCATAAAAGACAGCCAGGTCGCCGTCTTGCTCGTCCAGGCGGTACCAGCAGACCCGGCAGCCACCGGATTTAAACTCGTTCAGGGCGTTCACCAGCATGGTGGTCTTACCGTACCCGGCAGGGGCAGTAATAATAACTGCACTCCTTGCCTGCATCGCGGTGCTCAGGCGCCGGAGGCGGTCGGGCGCCATGATCACCTTGGGCGGCTGCGGCATGATCAGCCTGCTGCGGATGATGGGAATGCCTCGCACCGTCATCCTCTCCCGTCTCGTCCTATGGAAAACAACCTTTCAAGCAGCATTTAAGAATGATTTTGGCCGCTTTTTTTAGCGGTGTGCTCACTTTATTTTTACTGCTTGAATCTTTCATGCAGCGCCACCGTCTCCGGCGATGGCCTGACTCTGTAATCACCAGCTGGTAAGGAGGCCAGGCGCTGGAACAAGTCGAGGCCCTTCTGTCGCTGCCCCATGCGCCGGAACAGTTCCAGAGATCGCCTCGGGATTCCTCCGTGTTCAACTGCTCCCAACAGATCCACCTTGCTCATATGCCGGCCATGATGGAATCCATTTCACAAATATTTTACAAAACCTGATTAAGATCTAATTGTTGGCAAGTGGTGAAGGTGAGGCATCAGGCAAAACAGATGCAAAACAACGGAGTATCGCTGTGGAGACATTCCGGTGATTCATTGTTATTTTCTATCAATTTACCCTTTTTTCCTGTGACGCGATGTTGAGATTCGACAATTTTTTTACACCCCCCTCTTCTAGCATTGAAACATGGAAAAGGAAACCGGCCGGTTTGCAATCAAGGAAGGGCGTGATCTGTCCGTAAAATTCATTTTGCTCTGTTAAATCTTTGATCAGTAAAACAAAAAATATTAAGGAGGGAAAGGCATGAAACGCGGTCACAAGAAAATGGTAGCGCTTATGATGATGCTCTTCCTGGTCGCTCTGTCGCTGCTCGCCACAGGCATCGCGGCGGCGGACAACAGCGGAACTGCCAGTACCAGCGGACTTATCGCCGAGTACAAGTTCGGCAGTGACGGGATTGGTAAGGACGCCACCGGCAATGGGCACGACGGCACGGTGGTCGGGGACGTCTCCTCCGGGACCGACACCCAGGGGCCCTGCGGTGTGTTCAACGGGGGGTTCATCCAGGTGCCGAGTTCCACCGCCCTGGATCTGGACGGGCCCTTCACCATCTCCGTCTGGGTCAAGACCGATCCGGCCGCCCAACCAAATAACAACGGGATCATCTCCAAGCAGGACTCCACCGACACCTCCGAGGACGACTACTACCTTGAGGTAGAAAACGACACCAATCTCCGGTATTACGGGATATACGGCCCCTCAGCCGATGAGGAAGGCAATTACGCCAGCTTGAATTTCTCTCTTAGCGACAGCTGGACATTGGTGACGGAGGTCTGCGACGGCTCCAACATGCTTCTCTACGCCAATGCCGATCTGGTGGATAGCCAGTCGCAGCCCTCAGATCCCCTGGTCGCCACTGACGGCCAGGTGGCGATCGGCGCCTATACAATGAGCGCCTCAACCGGCTTTTTCAGGGGCAAGATGACCGACCTGCGGATCTACAACCGCGCCCTGAGCTCTGACGAGATCAAGGCCATCTACAATACCAACAGCTACAATGATAAGATCGTGCTGAAAATCGATGACCCGAACATGACGGTCGACGGCGTGCAGCAGGAGATCGACCCCGGGCGGGGCACGGAGCCCACCACCATCGATGACCGGACCGTGGTGCCGATCGTGGCGATCATCGACGCCATGGGCGGGAACGTTGCCTGGGACGGGACTGCCAAGAGCGTCACCATCACCCTCAAGAACACGACTGTCAAGATGGTGCTGAATGATACCACCGCCTATGTCAACGGAACGGCGGTGACCATGGATGTCCCGGCCACCTCGATCAACGACCGGACGATGGTTCCCCTGCGGTTCGTGGGCGAACAGTTGGGCTGCAAGGTCCAGTGGGATCAATCCACCCAGCAGATCACGCTGCTGTTTAACAAGTAGACCCGGCCCTGTATGTAGATGCGGCGAGGAGGGCTGCCGCACAGTTCTCCCCGCCGCAATTTAATCTCGCCGGTATGGACCGGGACGTTTTCACGCTCCGGCGTAATTACTCAGCCTGACTATTTTCCGGCAAAGCGAACCATGGTTTACAGATGCCGGACGTCTGATGTCAGATGAACAACTTCTTGCTTTCAAGAGGAATGCTTCGAGCCCTTTTTCCGGCTTCCTGGCTCTTGCATATGACCTCTGTTGAGAATCTGCCAGACCAAAATAACCACGCTTTGATAAATAATAAAGGGTAATCACCGGCTGGTAAGGAGGCCAGGCGCTGGAACAAGTCGAGGCCCTTCTGTCGCTGCCCCATGCGCCGGAACAGTTCCAGAGAACGCCGCGGGATTCCTCCGTGTTCAACTGCTCCCAACAGATCCACCTTGCTCTTGTACCGGTCATGATGGAATCCATTTCACAAAAATTTTACAAAACCTGATTAAGATCTAATTGCTGGCAAGTGGTGAAGGTGAGGCATCAGGCAAAACAGATGCAAAACAACGGAGTATCGCTGTGGAGACATTCCGGTGACTCATTGTTATTTTCTATCAATTTCCCTTTTTTCCTGTGACGCGATGTGAGATTCGACAATTTTTTTACACCCCCCTCTTCTAGCATTGAAACATGGAAAAGGAAACCGACCGGTGTGCGATCAAGGAAGGGAGTGATCTATCCGTAAAATTCATTTTGCTCTTTAAAACTTTGATCAGTAAAACAAAAAATTTTAAGGAGGGAAAGGCATGAACCGCGGTCACAAGAAAATGGTAGCGCTTATGATGATGCTCTTCCTGGTCGCCATGACGCTCCTCTTCACAGGCATTGCGGCGGCGGACAACAGCGGAACTGCCAGTATCACCCCCCCGATCGCCGAGTACAAGTTTGGCCCCGACGGGGTTGGCAATGACGCCACCGGCAATTACAACGGCACGGTGGTCGGGGACGTCTCCTCCGGGAGCGACCCCACCATGGGGACCTGCGGTGTGTTCAACGGGGGGTTCATCCAGGTGCCGAGTTCCACCGCCCTGGATCTGGACGGGCCCTTCACCATCTCCGTCTGGATCAAGACCGATCCGACGGCCCTGCCCAATGGCAACGCCATCATCTCCAAAAAGGACGACAACGGCTCTGATAGCGACTATTTCTTAATTACTAATAATGATACTGGCATCCAGTGGTATGGGCAATACGGCGATACGTCGGGCCAGGATAACACATCGGGGTATTTATACCTGAGCGATAGCTGGAACCTGGTGACAGAAGTCAACGACGGTACCAACATGCTCATCTACGACAATGCGCAACTGTCGGACAGTGAATCGGTGCCGTCAACTCCCATGACCACAGGGAGTGGCAACATGCTTATCGGCAGCTATATCCAGAGCGGCGCCTCCGCTTTCTTCAAGGGCAAGATGGCCGATCTGCGGATCTACAACTACGCCCTGAGTTCTGACCAGATCAAGGCCCAGTACAATACCAATAGCTACAGCGACAAGATCGTGCTGCAGATCGATAACCCGGACATGACGGTCGACGGCGTGCAGCAGGAGATCGACCCCGGGCGGGGCACGGAGCCCACCACCATCGATGACCGGACCGTGGTGCCGATCGTGGCGATCATCGACGCCATGGGCGGGAGCGTTGCCTGGGACGGGACTGCCAAGAGCGTCACCATCACCCTCAAAGGAAACACTATCAAGATGGTGCTGAACGATACCACCGCCTATGTCAACGGAACGGCGGTGACCATGGACGTCCCGGCCACGTCGATCAACGACCGGACGATGGTTCCCCTGCGGTTCTTGGGCGAACAGTTGGGCTGCAAGGTCCAGTGGGATGCATCCACCCAGTCGATCACGCTGCTGTTTAACAAGTAGACCCGGCCCTGTATGCAGATGCGGCGAGGAGGGCTGCCGCACAGTTCTCCCCGCCGCATTTTAACTTCGCCGGTATGGACCGGGACGTTTTCACGCTCCGGCGTAATTAATCAGCCTGACTATTTTCCGGCAAAGCGAACCGTGGTTTACAGATGCCGGACGTCTGGTGTCAGATGAACAACTTCTTGCTTTCAAGAGGAATGCTTCGAGCCCTTTTTCCGGCTTCCTGGCTCTTGCATATGACCTCTGTTGAGAATCAGCCAGACCAAAATAACCATGCTTTGATAAAAAATAAAGGAGGCTTATCGCTTGTGGAAGACAACAAATTAAAGGGTCTGCTCTGCTACCTGTTGGGTTGGATCACCGGCATCATCTTCTACTTGATTGACAAGGATTCTTTCGTGCGTTTTCATGCCATGCAGTCAATCCTCACCTTCGGAGGCCTGACCATCCTCGACATCATCGTCTCCGTCCTGGGCAACGCGGGGTTGGGCCTGTGGATCATAATGGGCCTGATCAGGAGCCTGATCGGATTGGTTGGCCTTGTCCTCTGGATACTGCTGATGGTCAAGGCCTACCAGGGAGAGCGCTTCAAGCTGCCGATCGTGGGAGACATAGCGGAGAAAAACGCCGGCAGCGCCGGCATGTAACTCGACCAGGGTGTTTCACAAAAAAGCTGCACCTCTCTTCTAAACTACCAGGAAAATGAAAGGCTTGCTGCATGTCATGTTTCTCCTGACATCAGTCCTGCAGCAACCTCTGCATCATCCGGGCATTGGTGATCGACTGGCCCTTATAGTGGTTGTTGAAGGTCAGAAACAAGCGGTCCGCCCCCCGGGCGAGATCGCGGATGCGGGGCGCCCATTCCTCCAGCTCGGATTCCTGGTATAAGTAGTCATAGCGTTCGTGGGCCTGCTCGTGCTGCCACCAACTGCCGGCGTTGCGCCCGTGAAAGCGGACGTAGCCAAAGCCGGCGGTCAGCGCTGTGGATGCGCCCACCAGCCCCTTGAGCCGGGGCTCGTCAACGGCCACGTAGGCCATATTCAGGTCCTTCAAGAACTCCCATACCGCCTCCCTCTCCCAACCGGCGTGCCGGAATTCGGCGGCCAGCGGCAGGCCCTCCAGCAGTTCTCCCAGCCGGGCGAGGTAGCTGCGGTTTTCCTGGGAACACCGGAACGAGTAAGGGAACTGCAGCAGCACCGCCCCCAGCTTGCCCGCCTCGACTAGGGGCGCCAGGGAGAACCTGAACTTGCCGGCATCCACCGCTGCCTCACCCTTGCGCTCGTGGGTCAGAGACTTGAAGGCCTTGACGGTGAATACGAACCCCGGCGGCGTTCTCTCCGCCAAGCTTGCCATCAACTGCTGACCGGGCAGGGCATAGTAGGTGGAGTTGACCTCGGTGTACCGGAACTCCCGGGCGTAGTATGCCAGCATGTCGCCGCGCGGGAATTGCAGCGGGTAAAAAGCTCCCCGCCAATCGTCGTAGGAATAGCCGGACGTGCCCACCAGGATCTCGGCTGCCAAAATGCCACCACCTCAAAAAGGTATTGCCGCGCATCGCTTGATTTCTATCTTATCATCCCCGCCTCCGCCGGAAAAGCTTTAACTTCGCCTGAGAAGTCCCCCGCCTCCTCCGCATCCGGGCTACGCCCGGCGCAGCTCTCCGCATTCTTTCAGGCCATGTACTCCGCATTCCTTCGGGCTGAGGCGAAGCCTCAGATGCGGAGGATGCGGAGGACCGAAGATCTGGATGCGGAGGAACGGAATGCGGAGAGCTAAACTTCGCTTCGCTGCGTTTGAAACCGGGATCACCTGCTCGCCGGCCGGTCCCATAGCCGGTTGCCTCTGACAGGCCTCGAGGTCAGTTGCCGTCACTCCAGTCAGGTTATCATCCAGGTCAGCAGTTCCACCAGGTGGACGGTGGGAATGAAGAGCAGTTGGGCCAGGATGGTGCCGAGCAGACGGGTGCACATCATCCAGTAGGTGAGGTTGATCATGTCACGCTCATCGCGCTGGCCCTGCAGGGCCTGGTCGGTGATCACCGCCGTCACCGGGTCGATCATAAAATTGGACAGCACCGCGGCAATGCCGTTGACGATGCCTGACAGCAGGACGGCGGTGGAGCGGTAGGCAGGCAGCAGCGCCCCGGCATAGAGGGCAGCCAGGACACCGTTCGTCCAGAGGGAGATCACCAGGATATGCACCAGAAGCAGGGCGAGGGGCAGCGGCTTGCTCCGCAAGATCTGGCGTGCCAGCGCCGCCAGCCCCCCGACCTGTGGAGTGCGGCGGCGGGTGTCGCCGGGGCGAGGCCAGCGTGCTTTAACAGGAACGGGGCGGCGGCGCTGGCCGAAAGCAGCGGACAACTCCCGGGACAAGCGGACAATCCGGGACGGGGAAAATGGAAGCAGCATCAGTTGGGGGAGAGATCCTGTCCGTTCATAGATGAAGATTGCCCGGTTCATGAAAAAGATGAAGATGGGAGTGATCGCTGCAGCAGCGATGGTGCCGGCGGAAGCCGCCAGAATGATCAGGCGGATGCCTCCGAGCAGGTATTGCAGGTTGGCCTGATGGGCGGCCTGGCCGGCGTTGATCGCCTGTTCGACGACGGCCGACAGCAGGGGCGCCTGTACCATGTTGGCTATTCCGGCCAGCAGGGCAATCATCTGGTACAAGGAAATTGCCGTGAACAGCCGGCGGGTCTTCACCCCTGAGAGGCGCACCCCGTAGAAAAGAGTGTCCGTCAGGTGAATGACGGCGGTCAGCAGCGCCACCAGGTGGATGCGGTCCATCTTCCAGCCTCCGCGTTCTCAGACAACAGGTGTGGATTAAGCAGTCTCTTTTCTGTATATGCTTGTACCATCCGTTCTGAGAACACGGCGCCCATCAATGAGAAATACTCGACTGCCTGAACGATGCTGCCCCGCTGCACCGGCGCCATCTCCACCGGGGTACGCCAGCAAGGTATTCCAAAGTCTTATTTTCGATTTGAAGCTTGATCAAATGTAGGCATTGACTCTGCCAATGCCTACAAAAAATCGAACCTCGAACCTTTAAAATAGCCTACCACACGGTTACATACCCCGATGCAGCATTGCCGGACACTGTCGAAGGATCTCGATAGGCGGACACATCCAGGTCGACTGATAGCGGATACCCTCCGTAAGCCAGGCTGCTGTCCCCGGTAAATTGCCACGAGCCGGCATATGAAACCCCCGTGTCGGCGGGCTCTAGAACGGAAACCGGCAGGTTGTCCCCGGTGTAATGCGCCACCCAGAATGCGGCGCCCGGAAGCGAATTTCTGATCTGATCGGCGGTTCTGGTGTTGCAGTATATCCCGACATCATAACCCTTGGCCTGCACCTCATTGGCCCAGGTGGTGACATAGTTCATATAACTGCCGGAGAGCGGTAACCCGGTTTCGATATCCAGGTAAATAGTGGTACTGTGGGGAAAGGCATTGTAAACCGTCAGGTTTACAGCCTCATCAGCATCAGCTATTCCGGTCGGTGTATCCAGGTGCTCGCTGTCCGACTGGCGGCCGACATAGATTGGCAGCAGCCCCCATCCCTGGTTGACCAGAGTCTGCCGCTTATACATGAAACTGGCATCCGGGTGGTAGGCGGTCGGGCCGAGATAGAAGCCTGTATAACAAAATGGCGAGTGGTTCCACCAGGCCTGCATCACATTATCGCCGGGGTAGGGGGTGAGATCGATGCCGTAGTAGGTAGTGCCCGCAGTCTGTTTGGACAATAGCGCCTCCTTGGCTGCCGGTTCCTGCAGCCACAGGTTTAGCTGCGTCCCCGTGGTATCAGTTCCTGACGTGAAGAAAACATCTGGACTGACTTGCGCCGTCAGCCTGACCACATTGGGCTGGTACTGGCTGATCTGCACGCTGCCGACCCCCAGGGAGCCTATCTGCTGCTTCCAGGACAGCAGCGAGGAACTGAGCGTAACCCCAGTGATATCGAAAGTGAGCTGTGTGGAAGAAGCGTTTGATGTGAGGCTGAGCGGAGCCGTCCCCGAGAGGCTGACCGCCACGAAGTCCGAGATGGGCGTGGCCTGAACCTGGTAGATCTGAGGCGGCAGCGTGATCAGCAGTTCTCCTGGTCCGCCCTGCGTGACACTGTAAGTCAGGGGCGCAGTCGCCGTTGCAAAGACGATGGCTACCTGCGCAGTCGCCGTTGTTGCCGCGGGGGCATTAGTTCCGGTTGTTGTCACCGCTGCTCCTGATACCGTCCCCGATGTGGCAATCCCGGTTGTTGCCCCCGATGTGGCAATCCCGGTTGTTGCCCCCCAAATGGCAATCCCTGGGCCCGTTGCCGGAAAAGTGGTGACGATTTTGTCCAGTCCGCCGGTTCCCACATCGATCTCCGACTGGTTCTGGACAGCAGTAATTCCCGGCACGGTCACCAGCAGGCCCTGCGGGTTGGTCTCCTCCGTATACTGGTAGGCGCCCTGCGCCCCGGTGATATCCACCGTGGTTCCCGTACTGCCCTGATTGACCTGGACGTTGAGCGTCCCCTGGACGACAACGTTCTGGCCTGTCCCCGGTGGCGACGATTGATTAGTCGAAGTCGATGGCGGCGATGGATTGGTTGAGGACGTCGCCTGGTAGACTTGGACGCACCAGCCGGCTATCCAGCCGGTCCCGCCCTGATAGTCGATCTGGTACCAATCATCGCTGTTTTTACCTAAGGCCTGAAGGATGTCACCATGTTGTGCCTGCCCGATCACCGGGTTGTTCGTACCGGGTCCCGAGCGCACGTTGACGTAATCACCTGGCACCTGCAGTTGGGTGGTCACCGTCGTGTAAATCAGCAGCGCCTTGTTGATCATCACCACCGCTTCGGCGCGAGTGATTGTGCGTTCCGGGCGGAAAGTGTTGCCGGGGTAGCCGGTCATGACTCCTTTAGCGAGCAGCCCTGCTATAGAGGGCTTGGCCCAGTTATCGATCTGGTTGGTATCGGAAAAACTCAAGTTGCCCGAATTTCCTTCCCCGTTCAAGTTCAACAGCCTGGCCATCATGCTGGCGGCTTCCTGGCGGTTGACCGCCTGTTGCGGCCTGAAAGTCTCATCCGGGTAGCCATTCACAAAACCAGCCGCCAGGGCGGACTGGACATCCTTGGCGAACCAGTCGCTGCTGCGAACATCCTTGAAGGAGTTCTTACTCTGCCCCGCCGCCACTTGAAAGGCGCTGTCGACCATGGCGACGAACTCGGCCCGGGTCACTCCGGCGTTTGGTCTGAAGCTGCCATCAGGATAGCCCTTGACATAGCCTGTGGAGAGGGCCTGCTCGATCTCCGGGGCGGCCCAGTTGCCTTGAATGTCATTGACACTGCTGGCGTAGGCAATGCCGCAGATCAGCAAGCTCAACCATAATATAGCAGAAAGGGCAGCCAACAGCTTCCCCACTGGCAAACCCCGGCCAACCCGCCTCTTTGAATGATTTGACATCAAAATCACCTTGATTTTTCAATTTTTACTTTAGATGGTTATTTCGACGCTGAATGACAATCTCCTTCATCAGGCGATCTTCTTCTTGAAATTGGAGTAGCCCGAGGCCATAAAAGTGTCGATCAGGTCGCGGCTCTCCACCGTCATGTGCCCTCATCAGTCCCTTCCCTGTCTTTTCCTGGCCAGGGCAATGAAGACGTCCTCCAGGCTGGGGGTGATCGGTTTCGGTTCGACCCCGGTAAAAGCCCGCAGTGCTGCCTGGTCCGCTTCCTGTTTCAGGATCACGTGCAGCACCACCCCGTGCAGGCCGCACTCCCTGACGTAGGGCTGACTCTCGATGGAAGAGATCCGGGCCATGGCGTCCGGCAGTTCCAACTCCACCAGGAACCCTCCCAGGGAGGTGGCCTTCAAATGGCTGGGGGAGTCCAGGGCCAGCAACTGGCCCCCGGAGAAGAAGGCGATCCGGCCGCAGCGTTCGGCCTCGTCCATGAAGTGGGTGGCCACGATGACGGTGACCCCACCGCCGGCCAGGTTCTGAATAATGTTGAAAAAGGTCTGCCGCCCGGTGGGGCTGACCCCGCTGGTCGGCTCATCCAGAAAGACGATGGATGGGCGGCTGATGATGGCGCACCCCAGGGCGAGACGCTGTCTCCCGCCGCTGCTGAGATTGGCGACGATGGAGTGTTCCTGGCCGGCCAGGCCGGCCATGTCGATCATCTCTGCGATGCGGCGGCCTCTCTCCCTGGGCGGCAGCCCGTAGATGCCGGCATAGAAAGTCAGGTTCTCATGGACGGTGAGGTCGTTGTAGAGGCTGAACTTCTGGGACATGTAGCCGAGGCGCCTCTTGATCTGCTCGCTCTCTCGAGCCACATCGTAGCCCAGCACCCGCCCGCTGCCGGAGGTCGGCTCCAGGATGCCGCAGAGCATCCGGATGACGGTGGTCTTGCCCGCCCCATTCGGCCCCAGGAATCCGCACACCTCTCCTTTGCTGATCTGCATGGTAACCCGGTCGACGGCCGTGAAGGCGCCGAAGGCTCTGGTCAGGTCGCGGGTCTCCACCGCAATCTCCATCGGCTAGACCACCCCTCTTTCAGCCAGGGAGACGAAGACGTCCTCCATGGAAGGAGGGACTTCTCTGATGGAGACGGTGGCGATAAGCTTGGCGGCCAAGCGGTCGGCGATGGCCGGCCTGGCAATCTCCATGTCGGATACCAACAGGTGGTACCTGTCGCCGTAGATGGAGGCCTCAAGCACACCTGCCAGATGGTCAAACAGCCCGGGTTCCCTGGACTCCATGCTGACTTCCAGCACATGGTAGGGAAAGCTGCGCTTCAGGGCTGGGGGGGAGTCGATCACGGCCACCCGGCCATTGTTCATGAAGGCCACCACGCCACAGAGTTCCGCCTCGTCCATGTAAGGCGTGGAGATCAGGATTGTCCGGCCCTCCTGGTTCAGCCGGTAGAGGATCAACCAGAAGTCCTTGCGGGACTCCGGGTCGACCCCGTAGGTGGGTTCATCCAGGATCAGGATGGGGGGACGGGTGATCAGGGCACAGGTGAGGGCGAGCTTCTGCTTCATGCCCCCGGACAGGTTGTCGGCGAAGCGGTGCACAAAGGGGGCGAGCTTGGTGATGGCAAACACCTCGTCGGCGCGCTCTCTGATCATCTTCCTGGACAGGTGGTACATGGAGCCTAAAAAATCGATGTTCTCTTGAACGGTGAGGTCTCCGTAGAGGCTGAAGCGCTGTGGCATGTAGCCCAGGTTCTCCGAAGCCTGGCCGGTCTGTTGCCTCCCGCCGATGACGACCTGGCCGCGATCGGGCTTGATCAGACCGCAGACGACCCGCATCAGGGTGGTCTTGCCGGCGCCGTCAGGCCCCACCAGGCCGAAGATCTCCCCCTCCCGGACGTGGAGGCTGACCTCGTTTAAGGCGCTGTGGCCTTCAAAGGCCTTGGTGATCCCTTCAACCCTGATCATCCGGTGTTCTCCTCACCCTGCCTGTATCAGTCGAAGGTGACGTCGGCAGGCATCCCGGGCTTCAGGACACCGCCCCCGTTATCTAACCCGATCTTGACCCCGAAGACCACATTCGCCCGTTCCTCCTCGGTCTGGATGGTCTTGAGGGTGAACTCTCCCTGGGAGTTGATCTCCTCCACCGTTCCGGTGAAAGGCTTGGGCAGGCCGCTGACCGTGAAGTGCACCTGCTGGCCGAGCTTGATGCCCGGCAACTGGTCGGTAGGGATATAGACCCTGATCCAGAGGTCGTTCAGATCGACCAGGGTAACGATCGGCGCCCCCATCTGCACAAACTCCCCCTGCTGGTAGTTCTTGGTGATCACGGTGCCGTTGATCGGGGAGACCACGTTCAGGTCATTCAGAACCGCCTGCATGGACTGGAGCGCCGCCTGGCTCTGCTGCACCTGATCCCGGGCAGCAGCGATGGCATCGGGCCGGTTGCCCGCCTGCAGCAGACTGAGCGCGGCCTGGGCGGCATCGAGCTGGTCCTTGTCCACGTCGACCGCCGTCTGGTACTGGTCGAGCACCTCCTTGGAGATAGCGCCCGACTGGTACAGTGATTGGTTCCTGGCCAGGTCTTCCGCTGCTTTATTGTAGTTGGCCTGGGCAATGTTAACATTGGCCTGGTCCTGAGCGATCTCCTGCGCCCGGGCTCCCGAAACCAGATCATCCAGGTTGGCCTGCGCCGTGGCCACAGCAAGGGCGGCCTGGTCCCGCTGGGCGACCAGATCGTTGCGGGAGAGCACGGCCACCACCTGGCCCTGCTTCACCGCGTCCCCCTCATCGACGGTGAGGGTCTCGATGGTACCGGAATTCTTGGCAGATAGGTTGACGTCGGTGCCCTCGATGGTACCGGTGGCCAGAATGGCTCCGCTTTTTCCGGTATAATAGGTGCGCCAGATCCACCAGCCACCGCCTGCCACCAGCAGCAGGACAATAATGATGATTACCGGCCGCCTTGACTTCACTCGTGTCCTCAGCTCCCGAAGCAGTATTTTCAAAGATTCTTTTATAGACCCTCGCCCCAGAAAACCTACTCAGGTTCACTTTGGCTCCGCAATGTTCTCGAGTACGCCGCCCTATAGATAATACGAAGCTTGCCGTCTATATTCCTTCTTATTCTGTATTCTGATACAAAACAAAAGAAAGGCCGGAGTGCCTGCACGCATGGCTCTCCGGCTTTGATCCCGCCTCTTGCCGCTACTTTTTTTCAATTCTTAAGCCATCGGCATAGTCAATGCTTTTTGTACCGCGCCCACGCTCCGGGGGGCACCCTTCCACTTGCCAAATTACTGATCCGGCCGCCTCGCCTCATGCACTCCGCATCCGGGCGTTAACCCGGTTGTGTAGGAATCTGGCCCCTGTTTTAGGGACATCAACCCTGGGGCCATGCCGCATGTAACCTACAGTGCAGAAGGACTCGTTCCATCCTGGGTTACGACAGCCCGCAGGGGATTGGTCGTGCTCCCCATCAACCCGAGCAGGTATAAGGTATAACTGGTGCCAGGCGCCAAGTTAATACTGGGTATGCTCATGACTACCTGACTCGTCCCGGACTGGACCACCTGCAGCGAATAGGTGCCCGGGCTCAGGGCAGAGTAACCGGTGCGCGCGTTATACCCGACATTGCCGAAGATCACAGTGCCGTCGGGAAGGGCGATATCCACGTTCGGGGAGTTGGGTGACATATTTACCAGCCTGATTGCGGATTGCCCGGAACTCACACCTGCTATTTGCTCCTGAAGGGGCAAAACGCTGATACCGCCGGGATATCCGCTGAGGGCAAATGTGTAGTAACCTCCCGGGGTTAGCACAAGACTGCCATTGTAAAGCGGATTAGACAGGCTTCCTGCCGGATACAACGAGATCTGATTGAGGCCATCTGGAAGATACATGTAATCGGAGTACATCCCGTACCCAAGATTTGAGTACAGCCGGTTCCCGCCGGCATAGACATCAAGGCCAGAAGCACCCGGAGATCCATGCATGAATCGAGCGTTAGCCATTAAAGCCACCACCTCGTATGTTTAATAACAGGTAATTCCACTATAGTATATGAATCGATATATAAATTGGTTATCCCGGCGTTCTCCGCATCCAGGCCTCCGGCCGTGAAAAGTCGCAAATTTGCGGCGCTGCTTTAGAAGTACGCAACATTCGCCACCGATCACTTTTGGGGCGCTTGGCGCCGGCGACGCCACACCGTCGATCACTTTCACCCAGGGAATTGACAAAACAAAACAAAAAGCCGGGTTGCCGCAGAGGCAACACCGGCTAACATCCAACCTGCTCCACATCCAGACCTCATGTACTCCGCATCCTCCGCATCCTCCGCATCCTCCGCATCTGAGGCTTCGCCTCAGCCCGGGCGGAGCACATCACCTCTGACTTCAGAATTGGCAGCCATTTTGCAACTGATTGATCCAGTTGCCAGATGTAATGTTTTGCTGAAACTTGCTGTAGGCCTGGTCGGCCTTGGTTTGGGTCAGTTTACCACCCTTGACCGCCTGATCCAGCCTGGTCTTGACCGCAGCCAGCATCTTGCCCTGAACCTGGTCAACCGTCATCCCCTTGGATGCAGCCAGGTCGGAGATCTTCTTGCCGCTGTGCAAGGCTGATACAACATCCTGTGGCACCATCCCCAGGGCATCGGCCAGAGGTTTTAATGTGGCCTTTAAGCCACCACCGGGCCCATGTTTCCCGCCTCCCACTTTCATCCACATGGATGAAAATCCCTGGATGATATGCGAGCGCATCTGGTCAGCCTGCTGCTGTGTGATCTGGCCCTCCTGCAGCGCCTGGTCTATTGTCTGGTTGGCGGCGGTCTTCAACGCCGCGTCCAGCTTGGTCCTGTCAATGCCCAAAGCACCGGCCAGTTTGTCCAGGAAAACCTGTCCCGGATTAGCAGGACTCTGGGCAGTGGCTGCCGCGCCCGCAAACGGGCGCCCGGCACCCGCGGCAACAGTTCCCAGGATCACTGCAGCGAGGGCAATCGCCAGCCACTTCTGCTTTGATCTCATCTTTTTCACCCCCTTGTACCGCAGATTGTTTTCAGTTAAAGTGTGTCCCTATAACACGAAAACAATCTTAAAAGAAGATAAAAAAGATCAGGCGGCAGGAAACCAGCAGGTAAAACGGCTGCCCTTCCCTACTTCGCTGGCCACCTCGATCCGGCCGCCGTGCTCGGTGGCGATCCAGCGGGCGATGGCCAGCCCGAGGCCGGAGCTGCCGCTCGGGCGCTTGCCGCCCTGGTAGAAGCGGTCGAAGATGTGCTCCAGGTCACTATGGGCAATCCCGGCCCCCGTGTCGGCGACCTCGATCCCCCACCAGCCATCCCGGCTAAAGCCGGTCAGGGTGACCAGACCATCCGGCGGCGTGAACTTGAAGGCGTTGTCCATCAGGATGAGCAGCAGTTGCTTCAGATAATCCTCGCTGCCTGCAACCACCGCCTCATCCAACAGTTCCAGGTGCTTGGTCTCAAACCTGGCCGCTCCCAACAACGGGGCCTGCCGGGCTTCGGCCTGCATCACCTTGCCCAACTGCACCGGGCTCTTGTCGATGTGGCGACCGGCCTCGGCCCGGGCGATCATGAGCAGGTTGTGCACCAGCCGCATCATGCGCCCGGACTCGGAGACAGCGTCCGCAAGAATCTCCTTATGCTCCCGGTCGCCGTCGGTATTCAGACGCTGCAGCAATTCCAGGTTGCCGCGAATAGTGGTCAGGGGCGTCCGCAACTCGTGGCTGACGTCGGCCACGAAGCGCAACTGGGCGGCGTAGGCATCCTCCAGGGAGCGCCGGGCCGTAGCCAGGCGCTCCAGCATCTTGTTAAAAGTGGATGTCAGCCTCCCGATCTCGTCAGCCGGCCCCCGGTGCTCCACCCGCTTGCCCAGGTCCTGGGTCTCGCTGATGTGGGCGGCCACGTTGATCACATGCTCCACCGGCGCCAGGGCAAGCCGCGCCAGGACGAATCCCAGGCCGGCAGACAATACCAGGATGATCAGGCTGAACAGGCCCAGGAACTGCGTGAGGCGGTCGACGAGGAGGCGCTGCATCTGCTGGGAGCGCCCGACCTGGAGCACTCCGGCCAACTTCCCCTGAACAATGATCGGACTGTTGTAGATCCTGAGGCTCTCCCCCTCTGTCTCCGCGTTGCTGAAGTAGGGCTGGTCGCCCTTGGCCGCAGTGATCGTCCGGTCATCGTGGGGCAGGGTCTGCTCTCCGAGGTTCAGGGACTTGGTCAACACATTCCCTTGTGTGTCGATCACCTGAAGATAGACCCAGGGGCTGGAAAAAACGTTGACGTCCGGC
>Ga0224558_1000981_pt1 | contig 31905 bp, 25 predicted proteins | sample 714S32024metaG_FD_180682 | JGI IMG/M metagenome (GOLD analysis project Ga0224558, IMG submission 180682) | Peat soil microbial communities from Stordalen Mire, Sweden - 717 S3 20-24 | ecosystem: Environmental > Terrestrial > Soil > Wetlands > Peat | place: Sweden: Norrbotten County, Stordalen... | reverse complement strand
TCCTTCCCATCACCACCCACCGGTCTCGAACTCACTCGTCTTAAACGACGCCCCGTTCCCGCTGCGGACTAACCTGTACGCCTGTCCTACTCTCCGGCTGACCCACATCACCCGCAACAACCTCAAGGACCTGAGCGTGGAGATTCCGCTGGGCCGGTTTGTCTGTGTTACCGGCGTCAGCGGCTCCGGCAAAACCACGCTCGTCCGCGAAGTCCTGCTGCCCGCATTAGTGGACAAACTCAAATCGGCCCCCCCCTCCGTCAAAGCCTCAGACCGCCTCGCGCCTGAGGATAACGGCGAAGCCGAAGCCAGCGACTCGCCCCTCGCCCCTCGTCCCTCGCCCCTCCTTCACGGTTCCGAACACCTCAGCCGCGTTGTGCTGGTGGACCAATCCATCCTCGGCAAGACCCCTCGCTCGAATCCGGCCGTCTATATTGGCGCGTTCGACGACATCCGGGAGGTTTTCGCCCAGTCCGAACAGGCCAGGCAGCGCGGCCTCAACGCCAGTGCCTTCAGCTTCAATTCGGCCCAGGGCCAATGTGAGCGGTGCCGGGGAGCCGGCTTCGAAAAGATCGAGATGCAATTCCTCAGCGACATCTTCATCCGCTGCCCCGACTGCAACGGCCGCCGCTACCGCCCCCACATTCTCGAAGTAAAGCTCAGTCCAATGTCCATTGTCCAAAGCCCAACGCCTGAACCCAGGCGACCCAAGCTGTCAAACCGGGGCCCAGAGTCGCCCATCGCCCCATCACGTTTCACGTTTCACGCATCACGCATCACGCATCACGCATCACCCTCCTTCTCCATCGCCGACGTGCTCGACTCCACCGTCGAGGAAGTCATCGCTTTCCTGGCCGGCTTTCCAGAATCCCGCCCCGCCCAGCGCGCCGTCGAAGCCTTGAAGCTCCTCGAAGAGGTGGGCCTCGGATACCTTAAACTAGGCCAGCCCATCAACACCCTCTCTGGCGGCGAAAGCCAGCGCCTGAAACTCGTCCGTCACCTCGCCGAAGCAATTGTAGGAGCCGACGCGGAGAGGCCCGCGCCGCAATCCGCAATCCGCAATCCGCAATCCGCAATCAATCGGTGCCTTCCCCCGCCGGCCCCCACGCTCTTCCTCTTCGACGAGCCGACGACCGGTCTGCATTTCGACGATGTGCGCGTGTTGCTGAAAGTCTTCCAACGGCTCGTGGATGCCGGCCACTCCGTGCTGGTCATCGAGCACAACCTCGACGTCATGAAGTCCGCCGATTGGATCATAGACCTCGGCCCCGATGCCGGCGACCAGGGCGGGCAAATCGTTGCGGCCGGTACGCCTGAGCAAATCGCAGCGTGTCCCGAAAGCCACACCGGCAAGGCGCTGCGAACGGTGCTCCCTTTGCCAGCCGCGTCCGCCAAGCTAAACCGCCAGTCCAGCAAGTAGCGGAAAGCCGCAATCCCGGCTTTCCTGGCGAATGGGAAGATAAATGCCCGCCAAAGCGGCTTGCGGTCGCAACCTCCTCGCTTGTGGGTGGCTTGTGGGTGGCTTGTGGGTAGCCTCGGGGTAGCCTGAGGGTGGCTTGGGGGTGGCTTCAGGTTAGCCTGAGGGTGGCTCCGGGGTGGCTACCGGTTGGCTACCAGATGGCCTGGGGGTGGCCTCAGGGTGGCTTCGGGGTGGCTTTGGGCGGCCTTCGGAATCCTCAGCGGGCGACACTACTCGCCGGATTACGATTGGGCAAAGATCGAGAAAGACAGGGTCGGGCCGCGCCGGCTTTGTCGCCAGGGCTTGAGCCTGGCCGCAGCGCCGAGCGTTACATGTCTCTCGCCGGCGGGTGCCGATTTCAACTATAGTTGAAAGACAGCCCTCCTTCGGTCTGATATTCGAGTGAGGCTTGTACCGCATCGAACACGCCGACTGCTTTGACTGGCTGCGCTCCTGTCCGCCGCAGACCATTCACGCGGTGTGCACCGACCCACCTTACGGCCTGATCGAATTCTCCGAAAAGGAGCTGTCTAAGCTGCGTAACGGACGAGGCGGCGTCTGGCGGTTGCCGCCTACCATCGGGGGACACAAGCGCGATCCACTGCCTCGGTTCACTGTCCTGACGGATGAGGAGAAGCTGAACCTTCGAGCTTTCTTCCGCGACTGGGGAAAGCTGCTCCTCGATGCGCTTGTTCCGGGCGCTCAGGTTTGTGTCACCGGCCATCCCATCCTCCAACATCACGTCCAGGGAGCAATGGCCGAAGCCGGCTACGAGGTTCGTCCGGCTATCATGCGGTTATACTTCGGCTTTCGTGGCGGCGACCGGCCCAAGAATGCGGAGAAGGAATTTCCGGAGGTTTGCGTCACGCCCAAAGGCGCTTACGAACCGTGGATGCTCTTCCGCAAGCCGCTCGTCGAAAAGACCGTGGCCGAGAACCTCCGGAAGTGGAAGACGGGTGGCTTGCGGCGTCTGTCCCTGGATAAACCGTTCCCGGAAGTCATCCCCAGTGGGCGCACGCCGAGACGTGAGACGGCTATTTCCGATCACCCGTGCCTGAAGCCCCAACATTTCATGCGCATCATCGTCCGGGCGCTGCTGCCTCTGGGCGAGGGCTCCGTGCTCGACCCGTTTATGGGTTCCGGCTCTACCATTGCCGCCGCCGAAGCCATCGGTTACCGGTCCGTCGGGATCGAGATTGACAAAGATTATTTCCGTTGCGCAGACGCCTCCGTCCCGAAGCTTGCCGCGCTCTATCCGACCTTCGAGGGCAACAAGCTTGAATTCGATTCGAGCGATTATCCGCAAGAGGCCGTTGAGGAAGGCCAACTTACAATGGCCTTGGCCGAATCCGCAGGGCGCTACCGCATGCGGAAGAGCTGACTACGGGCCACTGCCTTCTTATCAATTTGCGGGAGGCTACTGCAGGTCGCTGTTAGGGCACAACCGCACGGTAGAACCGCTGCGTGAAATTCGTCACCGAGTAATCAGTGAATTGCCCTGTTCCGGTTGCCAATACCAGATTGGTAATGGCGGCCCAATTGACCAGGTTGGTCGAGGCTTCGACGTTGTATGTCTGCCCAACCCCTCCCGTCAGCGTGAGCTGTACGCCTCCGCCAGAAACCAGCCGCACCGCCCCAAATTGCGGCACCACCGGCGGTTGCACCTGCGAGAGGGGCACAGCCCGATAAAAGCGCTGGCTATAGAAGGGCGCGTAGTAGTCCGTGAAGTAGGTCGGTGAGCCGGTGGCCACGACGTACTGGACAGGCTGCCAGTTCACCAGATTGGTTGAAGCCTCAATCAGGTAACCGAAGCCCGCCGCGCCCTGCAACCTCAATGTGAAGCCGTTCGTCAAAACCCCACTCGCCGGCCCGTACCCTAACGCAGGGGGCGCCGGGGGCACGATATACACGCCGGTCAGGACCTGTTCAGTGCCGCCGTTGATGCTCAAGGAACCGGTCACGAGGTATGAACCCGGTGCCCATGTGCCCGGCAGGCTGAGCGCCAGATTCGTGCCAAGCCCGGAACCCAAATCAAACGACAGGCTGAAATTGGTCACTCCATTCCCGCTTAAGTCAGTCACCGAAACCACCAGCGTTCCCACCTGGCTCGTGGTGCTGAGGTTGGTCACCCCCACCGGCATCCCTGCGGCCTGGTCGGAGATGCCGGTTGGCACAGACCCGGTCACTTGGACGGGCAGTAACCCCGTGAAAGCTGCCGGAGCCGACTGCATCGTCAGCGAGTTCGTTGGCGTCGCATCCCGGAACACCACCGTCGCTCCCGGCAAATTGGTTTGCGCGCCCGGCGTGACCGCAAGCGTGAACGTAAATGAGTCCGTGACCAGCCCGTTGGTGGGAATGCTGTTGGTCCACACGATGGAACCGCCGCTCAGCATCCCGTCAGTTGTCAGGACCGTGAGGCCGGCGGGCAAGCTCTGCGTAACGGTAGCCACGAGAGGAATGGCAAAAGGATTCGCCACCCAGATTTGCGCCTGATAAGTCTGGTTGCTGGGATTCAGGATTACACGGCTCTTGATAGGAGTTTCCAAGCCAAAGAGGTCTGTCACGTCGTGGCTGCCAATGGGGCCCGGGTCCGGCTTAGGTATCGGTCCCGGCACCATGTTGCCTGTTGACTGCCACTGTATGGTCGAGCTTCTCTGGTCCACCGCATATATCCCATTATTTCCGTCGTAGCCGAGAACGGTGATAGTAATGACAGAACCATCATCGGGTGCGGCCCCGTTTACACCGTCAAAATAATTGATGGTAACCTGCGCCGATTGGCCGGCGCCTAGATTCGTATTCACTGTAAGAACCAGCGGCGTTGTCATCGAGCCGAGCACCTCGCCGAGCTCGTCGTTAATGCTGATGGTGTGCCAATAAAACGCGTTCAAATTGAACGCCGCCGTCTGTTGGCTCGTGTTCCTGATGGTGAGGAGCGAATACGCGCCAGTGACGTGAACATACTCCGTATTCGCCAGCGCCAATCCAGCCCAGTCAATCAATGCCCCCGTTATCCCTGATAGCGGCTCGTACGTCTTCACCGAGTCCACACTAATCACCCCCCCGGTCACGGGATTTGGCCGGCGCCCCTGCGCTATGGCGTCGAAGGCGGAGGCCGTATTGGAATAAATCAGGCCGGAGAAGTACGAGCAATCAATCAAGGAAACCATCGCCGAGTTGTAGCCGTTCTGATCTTTGCTCAGGTTCCGCTGGTTGGCGCCGTACGAGACAAGCCCTTCAGAAAAGTTGAGCGCCTCGGCGGTAAGCACGCTGCCGAGAGGCGTGAGCGCGGCGCCGGCCAGCGTGCCGACGACATTGATGTCCATGAACAATGGCGTGAGCAGGTCAACATGCGAGACCGTCGAATTCTGCTGCAAATCGAGCAGCAGATCGTTCTGGGAGGACAGCAGCGTCTTGATGGCGTTATTGGCCTGAAGCCGCAACGCCAGATCATTCGTGTAATCCGCCACGTACTGACTGCAAGCCGGCGGCACTCCGGCAGCGGTTGATTGCTGCCTCGGCAGTAGTGCCTGCTCGTACGCCCCGTTGGCATTGGCGACGCCTTGCCCAAGCAGGGTCAATCCTGTGCTGGATTCCAGGATAGCGTCCACCGCTTCGCCCGCGGCATAGAAAGCAAGGTCATTTCTTATGCTCTTCGCCGTCTCGAGTATCAGTCCTTGATCCTCGAGCAGCGGCGTTATACTCCCAACCAGCGTCCCCAGAGCCGATAATTCCTGCTGTGCATTGTCGCTTAAAACGTTTGCCTGGAAAAAGTCGCCATGCCCCCCTTCCTGCACGGCAATCGTGGCGATTGAGTTGACCAGCAAGTTGCTGGTTGAGTTTCCCAATTGGACGATGGCGTTGCTCAAAGCCGGGTCCGGGCTAACGAATCCAGACGTAAACCGCACCGTGTGCTGCTGCAAGGCCACCCCGTCCGTGACGTCTTGTGCCGAGATGATCGCTGTGCCGGGTGCGGTGGACGTCAGGGTGGCCGTGGCCTGGCCGTTGTTGTCCGACGGGCTGGCCGGCTGGGTGACGGTCGAAAGCGTTGCCACTCCGCCGGCGGATAGTTGTTCCACAACGCTTACGCTGACCCATTTTCCAGCAACAGGATTCCCATTTCCATCCAGCAGCCCCACGGTCACGGTCGCGACGCTCTGGCCGTCCGCCGGGAGCGAGCCGGGTGTAACCACGACCCGTGAGAGACTCGCGCTCACAGCCGCCGACGCACCACCAGTCGCGTAGTAGTAGCTCACCAACGGACTGCTCACTAGATTCAGAATGCCATTTCCCGGCCACTCGTAATATTGGTAGCTGACAATCGGCGACATGATCCCGCCGTTGGTCAAGGCTGCGGCGCTGAAGTTCTCCAAATACCGATAGCTGACAAATGGGCTGATGGCGCCACCATTGGTCAGCGCTCCGGTGCTGAGGTCCTGCGAATATTGATAGCTCACTATCGGGCTGTTAATGCCGCCGTTGGTAAAGGCCGCGCTGCCAAAGTCTTGAAGATATTCAACGCTGACAATGGGGGATTGGATACCACCGTTCGTCAGCGCTTCCGTGCTGAAAGCCTCGGCATATTGGTAACTTGCAATCGGCGACATGACATTCGTGATTGTGTTCTGCGCAAGAGCGGGCGGCGGCAGGAGAAGCCCCAACGCAAAGGCGCCCAGAAGCAAAGACCCAAAGGAAGGAGCGCGGACATTCCTGTCCGCCCGGTGATTGGCAAGGGACTGGCGGACAGGAATGTCCGCGCTCCAATGCGGTTCGGGAGCGCCTGGCCTCATTCTCGCCTTTGCGCCTCCGCACCTTTGCGGCTTTGCGTTAAGATTCCCCAGGGCTCGCTCACGGCCAAGCCTCAATTTCCCGTTGCTGCCGTCGCGTATATGAGACCGCCGCCGCGCGGGATGCTGATCGAAATTGTCGCGCTGCTGGATGCCAGTGTCCCGGTATTATTGTGGCCAACGGCGCTGACAGAGGAGCCGCTCATGGGTTTAATAGTTACCGTGATGGCGGTTCCCAAGGGCAAGTTTGAACAATTCACCACGACCGGCATTGCACTGGATTGTTGCGCAGAAATGACCGCGTCAGGCGTGGACAAAACGCCTGTGGGCGATGCTGAAACGGGAACTCCGCCAACGCTCGCGACAGCCAATTGCGGCAACTGACCTGCCGAAGGAACAATAATGGGCTGGAATCCTGAGGTGAATTGGCTGGACACATTACCACTAAACTCATTGTCGTAAGTATCAAACCGGATGCGGCCCGAACCTCCTCCTGATGTAGTCACTTGGCCACTACCGGAGATTTGAGAAGCAACAAGGCGAACAGCACCGCCGCTTCCCGTCCCCCCATAGCAGGCTGAATTGCCCCCATTTGCAGAAATCGTCCCATTCAAAGCGATGGAAGTTGAAGCAGCGATGAGCAATGCGCCGCCACCCCCACTTCCGCCGAAGGCATAGGCACAACCGCCGCTTGTTCCAGCACCACCGCCCCCAGAACCGCCTAGCAACGGAATTAAAAACGTGTTGCCATAATTATAGTTACCATCACCGCCTCCCCCGCCGCTCACTCCAGCACTTCCTCCGCCCGGGCCTTGCCCAGATGTGGCTTGAGAATTACCGTTGAGACCGTCACCACCTTTATACCCACCGGGACCACCTAATGTGCCTTGAGTGTTGATTGACGCTTGTCCTGATATGTTTATTGTCCCGTTAATGACGACATTGCTTTGCACAAGCCAATAAACTGGGGTGTTGTTCCCATTCGGAATGAACGTCACCGTCACATTCGTTCGAATGTTGACGGACGAGTATTGGTAAATGCCGTTCGGGTGGTCGGCCATATTGATGACGACGCTCGTTGCGGGATTAAACGCCCCGTCGCTGCCATTGCTGCCGCTGTTCACCTGTGCCCGCCCCCTCGCCGGCAGCCCGGCCACCAGCACGGTGACACAAAAGATGATAGAAGAAAGTTTCACGCCTCCGGCGCGCCGCCGCATCGCATCGTTTTTCATAAGCTAAACTCCTGTCCAGAAACCCCTCTGCGGTTTCCATGCTGAAGTTTTACGCCCCACCACGCCAATAAAGCAACACTAATCTGCTCACTAATCGACTCGCCCGGAAGCCGCCGCCAGCCGCTCTCCAGCGAACGCAAGGGATTGGAGTGCCAGTTCGGCCTCTATGAGTAACGGTCCGCCCCGCCATTGGAGCAGCATCAAACGGAAGCGCCTCCACTGCGCCGCGCAACGCCGAGACCGCAGCCTGCCTGACGATTGCGGCACGGTGATTGCTTCCAAACAGCCACACGGAGCCTAATATGGGCGAAAGAGGAAAACTATGAGTCTGCAAACCGACGAACGAATACTGAGGCAAGCACGCATTCACCCGGGCATTTTTGGCCTGCCCGTTGTGGCTCTAATTGTCTGTCTTTTCCCCATGCTGCCAATCCTCTTCATCTTCAGAATGATGGGGAACATGCTCGGCCAATTGAACCAACCGGGAGCGTTTGCCTCATTCAGTTTCCTCTTGTTGTTTCCTCTGGCCGTTCTGCTTCTCCCGCCGCTATTGAGTCTCCTGCTGGCCTTGGTTGCGTACTTAAGATCCGAAATAACCCTCACGAACAAACGCTTGATTTACAGTACTGGGTTCCTGGTCCGGGCCGCCGGGGAGCTTCCCCTCGAAAACGTAGAGGCCATGTTCATCCTGGAGCCACTCCTGTGCAGGCTGTTAGGCTACGGCACGGTCGCCGTTTCAACGTTGGGCGGACTCCAGTTCCCGCTTCGCTTCATTGGCAAACCTCACCTCTTCCACGCCGCCTTGCAGAGGGCCGTTGCCGAGGCCAAGGCACCCAGCCGTCCCCCGCCCAACCCTCCACCCGCAGTGCTGGACGACTCCCGGTATATGCCAAGGGCCTGATTCAACCGCCTTCGGGGTTGAGGCCCTCTTCGGACGACTCCCCAGAGTAGGACGGTCGCCTCGCTGCCGTGCGACGGTCCAACTCTGGGCTGGATTATACAATGTCTTTGGGATTGGCTGTCGTATAGCTTGGCGAATGCGGGACGCGCTGCTGGAATGTCAGTTCTCGCGGCTGTGCTTGAGCTTCTCGGCCGCTTGGTCAGACCGTGTTTTGCTCGGCAGGGAATGGGCGAATCGGGAAGACGGCTACCGAGTCCCGCCCACTCCGGTTCCAAAACCACCCGGAATTTGGTGCTCAGGGCATTGGCCAGGCGGCCCAGCATGCTCAAGGAATGCCACTTGTAGCCGGGCGATTCCAGGCCGCTGGTTTCCACATTCTACATCCTCCCAGTCGTTCGTTCCTGCCGCCTTGACGTGCTGTAGCTTTTAGGCTACAGCTTCTCCGTGGACATCAAACCGAAGTCCGTTCTGGTCTATCGCAGTGGCGATGGCAGGTTGCGGTTTAGAAGCAAGTGAAGTATGAAGACTGCCGTGAGATTTGAGCACGTTTTGAAAGACCACCTGTCCGACCCCGACCAGGCCGCCAAGTACCTGACCGCCTGTTACGAGGAAGGCTCGGATGTGTTTCTGCAAGCCCTGCGGGACGTGGTGGAAGCGCAGGGCGGCATGACTCGTGCCGCCCGCCTCGCTGGCTTGAACCGCGAGAGCCTCTACCGCCAGCTTTCGCGCCGTGGGAACCCCAGCCTGGCCAGCCTGAACGCCGTTCTGAGCGCCCTGGGCCTCAAACTGCGCTTCGCCGCTGGTTGACGCATTCAGATCTTCGGCGGCCATGAGCAGCGGTTGCGGCTTTGCTGCGCTGTGCGTAAAGTGCCCTCATGAAACCTAACACTGACCCTGGTTGGCCATGATACCATTTCACTCTCTGCTTCCCGATCTGGCCCAACGCGAGGTGCGCTGTGTGCATCTTGGAGCTGCGCCGGACTCCGCCTCGGAACCAGCATTGCCTGCCGACGAATACGCTTATCTCGAATTCTACTGTGATGACCTCGATTGCGATTGCCGGCGCGTCTTTTTGCAGGTGATCGCCAAGGACCAACCCGGCAAGGTCTTCGCCAGCATCGGTTACGGATGGGAAAAGGAGTCTTTTTACCGAAAGCGGATGCCGTGGGATCCAGATGAGGCCAGAGGAACGGTTCGCGGCGAGTTGGACCCGCTCAACGAGCAATCCGAGTTCGCCGAGGACTTTCTGGATCTGTTCAGGCGGGTGGTCCTGGACGAGCCGTATCGGCTCCGTCTGCGCCGCCATTACCAACTTTTCCGGGAGGAGTTGGCCCGGCGCCGCGCGCCCAAATGACGGATGTGCATACGCTGCATTCGCCCGCTAAGCACGCCAAACAACGCTAACAGGGACAGGTGGAGATAGGGTGGAAGCGATATTTGCCTGGAATATAAGGCGAATCGTCCCGGAATTAGATTTCTTTAGCGTCCTTTCGTGTGTTTAGCGGGCAATCACGGCTCCTGGCAGGTCTGGCTCGGATCGTGAGTATTGCTTGGGTGCAATCCCTGCAAGGCCCTTAAAACCTTTTTGGCGGCCCCCTTTTGTGTGCTAAGGAATAGCGGTGTTTGATGATCGAGATTTGAGCGCTGGGCAGGATCAGGCCATCGCGATCCACGGCGCTCGGGAGCACAATCTGAAGTACGTGTCGCTCCCGCTGCCGTGAAGTTGACACGTTCCGGGCTGCACCGTAGCTTTGGCCGGTGATTGCCAGCTTTGCCTGCTAAGAGACTTGTAGACTATCATTAAAGTCCATGAGCAAACGAAAGAATAAGCTTCCGCCGGTCCATCCGGGGGAAGTACTGCGGGAGGAGTTTATGAAGCCCCTGAAGCTTTCAGCCTCAGCGGTTGCCGAAGGTCTGGGGGTGACCCCGACCGCCGTGAATTCGCTTATCCACGGGCGGCGCGGTGTCAGCGCAGAACTAGCCCTCCGCCTTGCCAGGTATATCGGCACCACCGCAGAATTCTGGGTCGGCCTCCAGGGCCAATATGATCTCGATGTTGCCCAGGACGAAGCAGAGGAACGCATCGCCCGTGAAGTGCGCCGTTGCCCACTCCTGCCCGCGGCAGCGTGACCTCTGGTGTCGAGGCTGACACCCACCGTCGCGGCTCCCTCTTGTATGCTAAGGAATAGCAGTGTTCGATGATCGAGATTTGAGCGCTGGGCAGGATCAGGCCATCGCGATTCACGGCGCGCGCGAGCACAACCTGAAGAACGTGTCGCTCACAGTGCCGCGAGGCCAGTTTGTAGTCGTGACTGGGGTGAGCGGCTCAGGCAAGAGCACGCTGGCGTTTGACCTGCTCTTCGCCGAGGGGCAGCGGCGGTTTCTCGACTCCATGAGTCTCTACGCTCGGCAGTTCGTCGAGCAACTTTCCCGCCCCGATGTGGACCTGATCACCGGCATCCCGCCGACCGTGAGCATCGAACAGCGCACCAGCCGGGGTGGTGGCAAGAGCACGGTCGCCACGGTCACGGAAGTCTATCATTTCATTCGCCTCCTCTTCGCCCGACTGGGCACGCAGTATTGCCCGGACTGCCAAGTCCCGGTTGAAGCCCAGACGCGCGATGAGCTCGGTCGGCGCTTACGTCACGAGCTGTCCCAGCGCGGCGACTTGCTGCTCCTGGCCCCCGTCGTCAAAAACCGAAAGGGCTTCCACACCGACGTTGCCGAATGGGCCGCCAGCCACGGCTATGCCGAAGTCCGGGCCGATGGGAAATTCTATCCCACCAGCCAGCGCCTGCGCCTGGACCGCTTTCGCGAGCACGATGTGGAGATCGTCGTCGGGGTTCTGGATGCCAAGCGGCGCACCCCTGTGTCGGGAGGGCGAGCGTTCCCGCGAGCCCAAACATCTCGGGGAAGCAGAGTTCGCGTGGACGCTCGCCCTTCCCACCCACAGCCGCAGCAGCTCATTGACGAGACGCTCAAACTTGGCCACGGAACATTGTTCGCCCTTGATAATCATGGCCGCACCAGCGTCCATTCGACGGAGCGTTCCTGCCCGAAATGCGGGCGCTCATTCGAGGCGCTGGATCCGAAGAACTTCAGCTACAACTCCCCCCAAGGCTGGTGCCCGCGCTGCCGCGGTTTCGGCGAGCTATTCTATCTCCCCGACGTGGACCGTGGGGCCCGTGCCGACGCAATCGAGGAGTCTTGGTATGGTTGGCAGGAAGGCGAGCGTGAGACTTGCCCGGAGTGCGGAGGAGCCAGGCTCAACTCGCTGGCACGTGCGGTAAGATTGCCGATCGCTAATTCCCTCTTGCCAAATGCCAATGAAAAGGCCGAGCCCACGATTGAATCGTTCGGCCTAATGCCGGTTGAAGAGGCTGACGGTCTCTTCCGCAAACTCAGGTTCAAAGGCCGCGCCGCTGCTATCGCCCGCGACATCCTGCCCGAGATTCGGGAGCGCCTTAAGTTCCTGTGCGAGGTCGGCCTGGGTTACCTCCAGCTTGGCCGAGGCGTGCCGACACTGTCGGGCGGCGAGGCGCAACGGATTCGATTGGCGGCCCAACTGGGCTCGAACCTGAGCGGCGTGCTCTACATCCTGGACGAGCCCACCATCGGCCTCCACGCGCGTGACAACGAGCAACTGCTGGCCGCGCTGCAGAAACTCAAAGCCCGGGGCAACTCGGTGCTCGTGGTCGAACATGACGAGGCGACCATGCGATGCGCCGATTACATTATTGACCTTGGTCCCGGCCCGGGCGTGCACGGTGGCGAAGTGGTCGCCACCGGCACGCTGGCCGAACTAATGCGGCATCCGGATTCGATCACAGGGAAGTGCTTGCGGGCGCACAGGAAGTTCCCGACACGCGGGAAGCGTAGAGAAGTCCAGCGTTACCCCGGTAGGGACGCGTTCCACCGCGTCCCATTCTCTTCCGGCGGAGTCACTGACGCGGTGGAACGCGTCCCTATCGGGGTAGCGGACAGCAATGGCGGCTGGCTGACGCTCACTGGCGCGACCAAGAACAATCTGAAGACTCTAACGGTGCGCTTTCCACTGGGACGCTTAGTGCTCGTGACCGGTGTGAGCGGCTCCGGCAAAAGCACCCTGATCCGCGAGTGCCTGTTCCCTGCCCTAAAATCACGCATCACGCATCACGCATCACGCATCACGTCCCCATCATCAGCGCTCACCGGCTCGGAGTCCCTCCAGTCCGTCTATGAAGTGGACCAATCCCCCATCGGCCGCACGCCGCGCTCGATCCCTGCCACCTACGTAGGGTTCTTCGACGACATCCGCCAGTTGTTCGCGCAAGTCCCCGAGGCGCGGTTGCGCGGCTATTCCCCCAGCCGATTCTCGTTCAACAGTGCGCAAGGCCGCTGCCCAGAGTGTGAAGGCGCCGGCACGATCAAGCTGGAGATGAATTTCCTGCCGCCCGCCTTCGTGCGCTGCGAAGTCTGCGGTGGCACGCGCTTCAACCGCGAGACGCTCGACATCGCCTATCACGGCAAAAATATCGCGGAGGTGCTTGAGCTGTCAGTGGAAGAGGCCCTTGATTTATTTGCCAGCCTCCCGAAGATCCGGCGGCCCTTGCAAGCCTTGTGCGACACCGGCTTAGGCTATCTAAAGCTAGGCCAGACCAGCCCCACGCTCAGCGGCGGGGAAGCCCAGCGGGTTAAGCTGGTCAGCCATTTGCTGGCCGGTCTTAGAGAGCCGGACGCCATCCATCGCCGGCCCAAGCGGAACCTCTTCATTCTCGAGGAGCCGTCCATCGGCCTGCACATGGCGGACGTCCAACGGTTGGTGGAAGTCCTGCAGCGGCTAGTGGATGCCGGCCATTCGGTGATCGTCATCGAGCACAACCTCGACTTCATCGCTGAAGCCGATTGGGTGATTGACCTCGGTCCCGAAGGTGGCGACGCCGGCGGGCGCATTGTGGCGGAAGGCACGCCCGAGCAGATCGCCCGCAACAAACACTCGCACACCGGGCGCTTTCTACGTAGTGTCCTGGCCAACGCATGAGCCTGACGTATGCGGAGATTCTCAACGGTGCGCCTCTGGCGCGCTGCGCGCCCGGCGCTCGCCACGAACTGATTTGTGCGCGACTCCATCAGTGGGTAAGGGCAAGTGTTGCAAACTTCGTCGGCACCCGCCTGCTCACGCCGCGGGCCGAGGTCCGGCTATCGGCGAAACACACCGTTTGCCCGGACTTGGCGCTTGTGGCCGCGGCAACAGGCAAGGTTTGGCTGGCCGCTGAGATCGTCAGCTCGGACGACCACCAGCCCGATACCGTCATTAAGAAGCAAATCTACGAGGACATGAAGCTCCCGCGCCTGTGGATGATTGACCCGCGCTACGACAACGTCGAGGTTTATCACAGCAGCGAATACGGCTTGGTACTCAAAAGCATACTGGCCGGGCAGGAACTGCTGACCGAAAAGCTGCTGCCGGAATTCCAGCTCACCATCGCGGAACTATTCGCCACGCCCCCGCCAGGGCGCTGAGCCCCTGTGAAGCGACAAATCCCAAACGTGATTTTGCGTCCCCTTCGCCCGGGACGCACGGTGTGCCGCCAGGTTTTGGAGTGCGCCAGTCCTCTGGCGCTTTCCGTGCAGCCGCCGCCCTCCATCCCCATGACCGCCCCAAACGCCTGGCGTAATCCAAGAAGCTGCCCCGCCGATAACAGCGCCAGTGCCACGGTACCCTCCCCGAGCCGGGCGTTAAGAACCATCCTCATCCTGTGTGTCGTAGCTCTTCATCTGTCGCAATCTGCATCCCTGCGGGCTCAGCCCGGGGCCACGAACACACCCGCCAGCAGCGGTCTGGACTGGATTAAGGTTTCGACCAACAAGCACGGCTTTGTGTACGCCTCTTCCGGCCGGCCATTCATCCCCTGGGGATTCAACTACGACCGCGATTACAAGAGTCGTCTGCTCGAGGACTATTGGGAAACCGAGTGGCCCACCGTCGTCGAGCATTTTCGGCAGATGAAACAGCTCGGCGCGAACGTCGTGCGGGTCCACCTCCAGTTCATCGAGGGATCGAAGGATTGCGCTGCCGGCTGGATTGGCTTTTATTGGGGCCAGACGCCCGTGGAGTTGAGCCGATCAACCAGTATTGGCGATTCTCTCACCGCAGCTTGGCTGAGGCTATTCCGGGAGATGAATCCCAACTGACCATCTCTGCTGAAGGCGCAGTTGTCCCCACGCGCCCAGCCCGTCAGGACGTCCACCCCTCGAAATGCGGAACGGCTCTTGCTGCCTATATGATTCATAATCCGATTGCGCCGGCGAGCGGACGGACGCCGCTGGCGAGTCGCTCATGCTAAGATTGACCTTTGAACTAACTGCGAAGCTGCCCACGATGACTACGTTGGCGGTCTTCGGGTTGGCGCTCGTCTCGTTTTCCGCCCCGCTGACGACGAACCAAGTCCTGGCGGCCTATCAGGAAACGGGACAATATGCACCGTTAACCGTGCTCTATCCGGACAACGACACGGTGTTCCCCCCGGAAATCGTTCCCTGCACCTTTTCCTGGCGAGAGGACGGCGGGAAGTCGGACAACTGGCTTGTGCAGGTCCGGTTTGGGGATGACCCAGGGCGTATGGCGTTCCTTAGTTCGCAGACGGAATGGACACCGACTGCGGGGGAATGGGAGTCGATCAAGCAGCGTTGCCGGGGAAAGCAGGCAGAATTATCCGTGCTGGGATTTCGAGGCGCTGCTCCGGGGCAGATTCTGTCGCGCGGGCGGGTCAAGATAACAACGTCAGAGGATCCGGTCGGGGCGCCGCTTTTTTACCGGGAAGTGAATCTGCCGTTTTCGGAGGCCGTCAAAGACCCCTCACGCATCCGGTGGCGGTTTGGTGCGGTTTCTTCGCCGGAACCACCCCGGGTGGTGCTGGAGCAGTTACCTGTCTGCGGTAACTGCCATTCTTTCTCCCGGGATGGGCAGGTGCTGGGGATGGATGTGGATTACGCCAACAACAAAGGCTCCTACGTAATCACCCGCGTAGCGAAAGAAATGGCGCTGACTCCGAGCGAGATCATGACCTGGGATGATTACAAGAAAGAGGATGGGCAAAAGACATTGGGCCTGCTTTCGCAGATTTCTCCGGACGGCCAGGCGGTGGTCAGCACTGTGAAAGACAAATCGGTCTTTGTGGCGAGGCCCGACCTGGCTTTCTCACAACTGTTTTTCCCGGTTAAAGGCATTCTCGCGGTCTATCACCGGGACAGCCGTGCTTTTCAGGGGTTGCCCGGCGCGGATGACCCCCAGTATGTGCAAAGCAATCCCGCCTGGAGCCCCGATGGAAATTACATCGTTTTTGCCCGCAGCAAGGCCTATGAGATCAGGAACGAAGGCGGCGAGGGGGGGCTGCTGATGAGAGAGGAGGATTGCGCGGAATTCCTTCGCGACGGCAAACCGTTCACCTTTGATCTCTACCGGATTCCTTACAACAACGGTCAGGGCGGTAAAGCGGAACCGCTGGCCGGAGCGTCGCGAAACGGCCGGAGCAACTATTTCCCGAAATACTCACCGGATGGCAAATGGATCGTCTTCTGCCGGGCCAGGAATTACATGTTGCTCCAGCCGGACAGCGAACTGTACATCATTCCCGCCGAGGGCGGGGAGGCGCGCCGGCTGAGGTGCAACACGGCGCGCATGAATTCCTGGCATAGTTGGTCCCCCAATGGCCGTTGGCTGGTGTTCTCCTCTAAAGTCAACTCGCCTTATACACAGTTGTTCTTAACGCACATTGACCAGCGGGGCGAAAGCAGCCCGCCGGTGCGATTGGCCAATTTCTCCTCTCCAGACCGTGCGGCCAACATCCCGGAGTTTGTGAATGCCCCCGCCGACGCCATCGCACGGATCAACGAAGCATTCCTGAATGACTATTCGCACCTGCGTGCCGCCTTTTTCGCTGAGTTGAGCGGAGACGTGGACCACGCCATCGTCGAGTACCAAAGGGCATTGGAAATCAATCCCGCGAACGTGCACGCGCATCAACGGCTGGGCTATGTGCTGTACAATGTCAAACACCAGCCGGGACCCGGGCTCGCCCACACCAGAGAGGCCCTGCGCCTGGCGCCCTACGATGGCTTCGCGCACTACGACTTAGGCATGGCCATGAGGAACGAGGGAAAACTGGATGACGCAGCGCAGCATTTCGCCGCAGCCGTGCGCTTCACGCCCGCCAACGTCGAGGTGCTTTACAATGCGGCAGATATGCATTGCTCATTGGGGGAGGTTATGCTGGCCAAGGGGCAGGTCCAGGAGGCGGCCGGCGTTCTGAGCAAGGCGGTGGCGCTCGACGCGAAGAACGCCCGCGCGCATTACTTTCTTGCACTGGCTCTGGCCGCGCAGGGAATGATCGAGGAGCCACTCGAGCATTATTCCGTCGCGTGCTCCCTGCAACCCGCGGTAGATAAGGCTCCAGAACTCCACTTCCTGTTGTCTCGAAATCTTGCGGGGGCCGGCCGAATCGCTGAAGCGCTCAGGTCCGCCCAAAAAGCTCTCGAACTCGCCCAGGCCAGGGGCGACACCAACCTCGTGGCGACAATCCAAGCCCGGATAGAAGATTACCGGCGAACACCTGCCGCGACAGGACAACCAAGCCCATCCCAACCGAAGGTCCGCAGTCCCCAGTGAACTCACAGAACAGAGCTATTTGAGCCGGGTCCCGTGTTTACCGGCTTCCGCGTTGGGCCAGAATCAAGTCGCGCACACCCATTGGGTCTGGGATTGACTTGATCTGCTCCGCGCCTTCGGCCGAAGCGGCGGTGGAGATCGTAATGTCCCCCACGCCCACCATTCGCTGCAAGAACCCTTGGTCAATGTCGATGGACCGGATATCGCGCGGGTTGTAGTCCCGGTAGCACTTGGACATGAGGCCGCGCGCTACTGCGACCCGGTCTGGGAAGATGCGCAGCACGGTCGCATTCCGGCTGAAGTACGCGATGATTGGGGGCACAATCAGCCAGAAGAAGAAGAGATGCCAGAAGTAACCCCACCAGGAGGGGCGGACCTCCGCCAGGGGCTCTACGGTCTGCGCAGTGGGACTTCCCGCAGCCGTCGCTGGCTTCTGGGCAAGTTTTTCGACTACGGGGTACCCGCAGTTGGGGCACGCATGAGCCTCTGTGGAAACCGGCTTCCCGCAATCCGGACATTCAATTAGGGGCATAGGTGTTTGAATAAGCTAATTGTTACTTGGGTATGGCTTCGTTCAGCGCCTTGGAGTGAATCTGAAAGGCGGAAGCACCGAAGCACACCAACCGCACTTTCTCGGCCGCCGTCTTCCGCTCCAGGAACGCTTTCGTCTCCCGCACCGCAATGCGGGCGGCACGTTCCATTGGGAACCCGTAAGCCCCGGTGCTGATAGATGGAAAGGCTATGGTGCGAATGCCATGCTGTTCGACCAGCGCAAAGCAGCTTCGATAGCAACTCGCCAGCAGATCATCTTCCCCGTGAAGTCCGTCGCGCCAGACCGGGCCGACCGTGTGAATGACCCATTTGGCGAACAGCCGGTAACCCTTGGTAATCTTCGCCTGACCTGTCGCGCAGCCGCCCAGCGTCCGGCATTCCTCGAGCAGTTCCGGCCCGGCCTCGCGGTGTATCGCGCCGTCCACGCCGCCACCGCCCAGCAAGCTCGAGTTCGCCGCATTCACGATGGCGTCCACCGTTTGCTTTGTGATGTCGCCCTCGACGACTTCGATCCTGTCCCGCAAAACAGTGCCATTCTGTCCTCCGCTCATAATGGCGCTACGATGCAGCCCGCCCGGCTCTTTGGCAAGAACAGTCAATTGCACCTTGCTCTGGCGCGTCGCCGCATTCCGCGGTATAAACGAGGCGATGAAACGCTGTTCCGTCTTCCCGCTGGCCCTGTTGACGGTCAATCTCGCGCTGGGCCTCCATGCCCAAACCTACGACGTGATCATCCGCCATGGCCGAGTCGTGGACGGTTCCGGCAACCCTGCCTTCTTCGCCGATGTGGCGGTTAAGAAGGGACGCATCGCGGTCGTTGGCCGCGTTGACGGCCGCGCCAAGACTCAGATCGACGCGTCCGGCCTCATTATCGCTCCTGGTTTCATTGACGTCCATACGCACGCTGACGACATTGCCGAGATGCCGCGAGCCGAAAACTTCGTCCGCATGGGAGTCACGACCATTGTAGTCGGCAACTGCGGGGGTTCGACCTTAAACGTCGCGAAGCTCTTCCGCGCCGTCGAGCACACGAATGTCGCCGTGAATGTGGCCACGCTAGTGGGCCATAACAGCGTCCGCGAAAAGGCGATGGGCGGATCTTTCGACCGCCCGCCCACTCCGCAGGAACTGGCCATGATGAAGGCGCTCATCGAACAGGCCATGAAAGACGGGGCTGTCGGGCTCTCGACGGGCTTGATTTACCAACCTGGCGTTTTTGCCCAGACCGGTGAGATCGTCGAACTCGCCAAAGTTATCGAGCCCTACAACGGCATCTACACCAGCCACATGCGGCACGAGGACAACCAGATTTATAAGGCGCTCGACGAAGTATTCCGTGTCGCGCGCGAGGCAGGCGTTCGCGCCGAAGTGTCGCACATCAAGCTGGGTGGCCCGAGCGCTTGGGGCCAGGCCGACCGGGTGCTGGCCTATATTGAGAAGGCGCGCGCCGAAGGGCTGGATATTACCCAGGATCAATACGCTTACACCGCTTCGAGCACGACGATGCGTCAGTTGATTCCCGACAGCGCCCTGGAAGGTGGCCGCATGCAATTCACCCAACGGATCGCCGACCCCGAGCAGAAGCAAAGAATTGTCGCCGAAATGAAGCAAAACCTCCGCAGCAAGGGGCGCGACGATTATAGCTACGCGGTCATTGCCTCCTACCGGCACGACAAATCACTGAATGGCCTCAGCATCGCCGAGGCCGCCAAGGTCAGGCGCGGCTCCGACGCGCTCGACGACCAGGTAGAAATGGTCCTGGAGATTGAGAAGGAGGGCGGTGCCAGCGGTGTCTTCCACGGCATGAGCGAGGACGATTTGAAGGTCTTCATGCGGCATGCGAATACGATGATCGCCTGCGACAGCGGCTTGCGGAAACTGGGCGAGGGAATGCCCCATCCGCGCGGTTACGGGAACAACGCCCGCGTGCTGGCCCGCTATGTCCGCGAGTTGAAGGTCCTGGGGCTCGAGGATGCCATCCGCAAGATGACGAGCCTGCCTGCGAATACCTTCCACTTCAAATGCCGCGGCGAACTCCGCGAAGGTAACTGGGCCGACCTCGTGGTCTTCGACCCCGAGAAAGTGCAGGATACCTCCACATACAAGGATCCGCACCATTATGCCACCGGCATCCCGTACGTGCTCGTCAACGGCATCCCGGTAATCATAAAGGGCGAGCACACCGGCGCCAAAGCCGGCCAGCCCCTGCGGAGTAACTTCTAGCCGCCGACCTCAGTCCGTGTTGCCCAAGAGAGTAGCGCAGATTTCCAAGTCTGCTGTATCGCAGGTTTCCAAACCTGCGCCGTTTGAATGCTGAGCAATTCCACTGTCCGCCGATCTGGATGCCGGTGATATATCAGACTTGAAAAACCGCGCTACGCTTGGGCAACATGCCCGCCCGTCGGCAAAAGTGTGGGGCCACTCAGCAACCTCAGCCTAACCGAACTGAATCTGCCATCACTCCGTCGGCTCGACCGTGGGGATGGAGCCTGATTCGTGCGACGGGGTAGGGGAACCGCAAGCTAGCGTTGTAGGATCTAATCTGCTATCCTGACCCGGTGCTTAAACGCTTCACTCCCATCCTTCTATTGACCGCATTCTGCTGGCTGGTCTTCCTCGTCAATAATCTGATGTTGGGCGGCCACTTTGACCAGTGCGGCATAAGGCCGCGCCAAATCGGCAGCCTCCCCGGGATCATCTTTGCGCCTTTTCTTCACGGGTCTTACCAGCACCTGGCGGCCAACACGTTGCCGCTTCTGGTTTTGGGAGGCATCCTCTGTGCGCGCAGCAAGGGTGAATTCGTCGTAGTGACCGGAGCCGGCATCCTGTTGGGAGGCAGCCTGACCTGGCTTTTTGCCAGAAATGCCTGCCATATCGGCGCCAGCGGGCTGATCTTCTGCTATTTTGGTTATCTCGCCTCGCTGGCTTTGTTCAACCGGACATTTGGGACCCTCTGCTTATCTGTCGTGTGCATCGTCGGCTATGGCGGCATTGTTTGGGGGATCGTTCCCACTTCGGCCGCCATTTCGTGGGAAAGCCATCTCTTCGGGCTGGTGGCGGGAACTGCCCTTGCCTGGATTATGGCAAAACTAAAGAAGACGCCCACCGGTTCGCAGGACTTGGCCTCCCGCAGTCCTCTACAACGTTAGAAGCGAGCTGATCTGGTTGCGCGAGGAAAAATATTGCTTACGCTTATCGGGTTCCTCACAGTTGTCTTCTGTTGGCCGGAGAGATGGCTGAGTGGTTTAAAGCACACGCCTGGAAAGCGTGAGTGGGCTTATACCCCACCCTGGGTTCGAATCCCAGTCTCTCCGCCAATCCTCACAAAACTCGATTAAAATAAGGCTGGAATCATATCCTCAGCCCCTCGGAAAACGGGTAACTCTATGTAAGATCGAGACTGGTCAAGGGCTGGCGGCGCTGCCGTGCATGAAAACCTAGGACACGGCAGCGCACGCCGGGGAAAGGAACAAGCCGGGCCAGCCGTTGCACAGATTAGACGCATGGGGTTGCGTTCAACAGGCGCAAGTGGGCGGAACACCCTAGGAATTTCCTAGCCTGGACGAGTATTCGGCTTAGCTGTTGCCGTGTGGTTCGGGGCTAACTCATTAAGGCAAACGCTTTCTTGAGCGCGACGGCCGACGCCTCGCAGGCTTCTTCCTTGGGCATTCTGTTTACAGCCTGATTGAATGGTTCCGCCCGAACAGGTCCGTCATAGCCGATCTCGTTCAGAGCCTTCAGAAAGGCACCGACGTCAATCACGCCCGTGGCGCAAGGCAGCTCACGCCGGCCATCCGACTGCTGTTCTTTTGGAATCGAGGCTGGCGCATCGTTCAAATCGACAGCGATCACTTCGCTTCCTTGGAGCGCGAGGAGGTCGGCCACCGTATCTCCAGCATGCCACCAATGCCAGCTATCCAGCACCAATCCCACGTTGCCGGTGTTGATCTCCGCGATCAGATCCTTCATTTCGGCAAGGGTGTGAATGAACGTATAGCGCCGATTGGCCCAGGAAGTTCTCGGGCCAACATACTCAAGCCCCAAGCGCACGTCGTGCTCCTTAAGTGCTCGGGCCACTTCGCGCAAGCGTGTGACATGTTGACGATAGTTCTGCAGGTAAGGCAGCGTGTCATGGCAAGGCATGAGCCAGGTCGTGGCGCGGGCCACCCCAGAGCGTTGAAGGCCGGCGGCGAATTTGGGCAGGCCTTTCAGGCCCTCTCGGAACTGGTCGTCATCCCGGCGAAATTCCACCGGCAGCCCAGCGGCTCCAAAAACAATACCCTTGGCTTTCATGAAGGACTTAAGCTCAGGCACCTGGTCGTCCGATAGTGAAGCCAGGAATGTGCCATCGGCGCCCACGGATTCAAATCCATGCCGTGCCGCTAGTTCAATGGCTTCTCGCTGGCTGGCCGAAACGCCGATGTTGCCGCACACAAGGTCTATCGTCATCTTGCGCTGCTTCACCTCGGCAGCGTCTGATAAGCTGGCGAGCAAGCCGCCCCCAGCCAGGGACGCGATCATCGTTTGGCGAATAAACTGCCTGCGATTGGGTTGGTGCATAACAATATCTCTTACTCGTCGTCCTGCAGCTAGTCGTGCTGCGCGCCAACTGTCTCAGGATAACCCTCGCATTTCCAGCGGAAACATTTCTATTGGACGCTGCACAACCTTCGGTTCTCGCCCCCGTCCAGCGCGCCGCAAGCTCTCCAGGTTCGACCTTCCCTCACCCCGTACAGGACCCGCAAGCTCGCTGCCTGCGGTTGGTTCAGGATTTCTGCTCTCTATTCGGCTGCTTGACTTTTCCTTCAATACTTCCAAACTCCCGTCACCATGATAAACATAACACCTCAACAACTTCGTAAAGCAGCGGACATCCAAGAGAAGATACAATCGCTGCAAGAAGAACTCGGTCAACTGTTGGGCAGCGAGACATCCACTCCCGCCCAATCGGCTGACGCACCCAAGAAACGCAAGTTCAGTGCAGCCGCCAGAGCCAAGATGCGAGCAGCTCAAAAGGCAAGGTGGGCGAAGATCAAAGGGGCAGCGCCTTCAGCTATCCCTGCACAAAAGCCCAAAAGGAAGATGAGCGCCCAGGGACTCGCCAACATTCGAGCCGGGGTTGCAAAGAGAATGGCCGCACAAGGGAAAGTGGTTCAGAGATCCAAGATAAAGAGGAGTGCTGCCTGGAGAGCTGCGGTTTCTGCTGCGGCCAAGGCGAGATGGGCGAAAGCAAAGAAGGCCGGCAAGAGCAGATGGTAATTGGGTTTTCGGTTGAGGCGCAATGCTCTGCGATAAGGGTGTTGCGCCTTTGCCCTTTCGATAGCCGCAAGCGATGAGCCAAGACTATCTTGCGGCCTTTGCTGAGCTGATACGAACCCCATTCCAGCACCTTGAGCTGGTGTGGGGGATCGTGCCACTTTACTTCGCCTTGTTGCTGAGCGAATTAACCTCGGCCAAAAAGAACTTCCACACCGCCATCCAGACCGGGTTTAGCTTTCTCTGGGCCGGGGCTCAATGGCTATACCTGTGCCAACATGTCGCCACTTCGACTGGCAGCAAGGTAGCGCTCAAAGGGCTCCAACCGATCAATCTAGTGGTGACCGGACTCGTCGTGGTACTGGGAGCGGTGGCGTTGTACAGCGGGCTGCGCCGACATTACCCCAGGTATGCTTCCTTCCTTGGCCACACCCGGTTCAGCAACTACTTCATGATCACCATCTACCCAATTCAGGCGCACGCGCTGGAGTGGACCTGGAAGCGGTTGGCTGCCATCGCCATCTTTGCGGTGCCGGTATGGTTGGTTCTGCACTTTGGATTGATGCCCTTTCGAGGCAGGAAATGAGCGGCCACAGCAGTACTGAGCAATGATGTCTTCTCCTGCCGTGCTCATTATACGCCTGCTCATCCCGTTCATGCTGCTTGAATTAGTCGGCATCGCGGCGGAGGGTCGTAAACGATATCCCTCATTCGAGGGAGCCATTATGCTGATGGCCGCCACACTGGCATTGGTTTGGAACGTGATTGGAGGGACGATGATGTACCTGCTCCGGAATTCTGCCCGCGACCTGATCCGGAGATCGCCCCTCAACCGGACCGTAACGTTTGTGTTGTTTGCCACGGCGCTTGCTTTGCTGGAGGAAGCGGTGACGACGACTTTGACGAATCTGGCTCCCACCTTTGGCAGCTCCCAAGCGTTCATCACGGCATCGCGTAATTATCTGGAGGTGGTTTGCTGGCATAGCGTGGTTGTCATTGTGCCCATGTTCGTGGTTTGGGCCTGGTTGCTATCCAGGTGCCGTTTCAGTCCAAGCTCCGTGTTTCTCCTGTTTGGGATAAATGGGGTCCTCGCCGAATTGCTCATTGGCGGCCCAGCTCTCCTGATGGCGCCCTTCTGGATCTTCATTTATGGCCTGATGATATTTCTGCCCGCGTACAGCTTTTGCCAGGACAATGAGGTTCGATCTCCACGCTGGTATCACTACCCGGGGGCGATCGTGGGCTGCCTGCTGGCCTCGGCGGCAGTTGCGGCAGTGGTCAACCTGCTCTCTCCTCACCTGCCGCACTTTGGCTCAACGCTCGCGTTTCCGAGGAAGGGATGATCGAGACGGCGGCGGCGGTCTGGGTGAGGGCTCTCGGTGAGAATCAAGTAGGCGTTGGTCAGGGTCTACCCTTCTCCAGGCTGCTTCTCCCAGTCTCCTTCCCGGCGTTCCGATTGCGACGAGGTAGGCGGGGTTGTCCTGCGGCTGGGTGCCCCAGGGGCAAAAAGCAGAGCGGCTCTCGAAACCAAAAACGAGAGCCGCCATGCCGCAGCGTGCCCGAAACAGGGCGCCTCCGTGCCGGGCGCTGAAGGAATTACAGCAAGAGCCGGGCCAGGTTTTGCCTCTGAAGCCGGGGCGCAGTGCTCTCGATCTTTTCCTCCGGTGTCAGCCTGGCGGTTTTGACCTCCCGAGAAGTGCCATTTCTTGGAAGGCGCGTTCCGGCTTGCCTATGGGCAGAAAAATCCCCCTCCCCGCGCTTTGGCGAGGAGAGGGTGAAAACGGGCAGCGCGTGATTGCAGAGGGAGGCGCTTACGCCCCCATGCCGTCCTCGAAGGAACCGGCGGCCATCGGGAAGCACAGGTTATCGCGCACGTATTGGATACCGTTGGCGCTCGTAGCGTCCAGATCGCGGTAGGCGCTTTCGGCTTCCACAATCAGCGGCGCGGTCTTGGTGCCCATCACCTGGCAATAGCGTTGCGGATAGCCGGTGTGGATCAGGACCTCAACGTAACGCGTCATGTTCAGGTCGCCGGTCGGGATATCCACGAACTGCATCGCGCGTTTCTGCCAGCCGGCCTCCATCTTCCGCAGGGGTTGCCCTTTGCGGATGACAAAGTTCTTCACGTGGCAGGCATAAATGCGGGGCGCTACCTTCAGGAATCGGGTCTCCCAGTCTTCGCCTTCCCAGCAGTGGGACGGGTCGGCGTTCACCGTGAGGCATTTGTCTCCGCCGCAAATCTCGACCAACATGTTAAAGTCGTCGGCGCACATCGCCGCCGTGCCGGGATGAATCTCGTGGCCCAGGAAGATGCCAAGCGCCTTGGCCTGCTTGCGGATCTTGGCGGTCTTCTTGACAAAGCGGTCTTGTCCTTCCTTGAGGAAGTCGAAGTCACCGCCCTTCCAGAAGCCCCACGGATAGCCCGTCGCCATTTCCCATCCGAAGGCCACGCCCCAAAACATCGGCACGATCTTCACGCCGAGTTCCGCGCACAGGTCGAGCAGCCGCAGGATGTAATCCTCCGCCCACTTCTCAATCTCCTCGGGCGACTTCTTCGCCACGTCGCCGGGGATGAACGGCCGGATCGTCGGGCTGCCCGTCCAGGCGGTCGTATGGACCCAGAAGGGACAATGAGCGGAGACGCCGTCGAGGCTGAGCTTGGCTTTGGCAAAAGCGTCCTTGATCTCTTTTGCGGATTTGAGGCCCTTCTCGCTCTGGAGCATGAAGTTGGACGGCTGGGCCCCCGCAGCGCCGGACTTCTTAGCGTATTCCAGGAATTGCACTAGACTCTTGGCGCCGTGCTGTGCGCCTTCGATACTGGGATGGAAGCAATTTTCGGCCATAGTATTTTAAGAGGTTAAACAGGTTTATTCACTTACCGACCGGCCAGAGGATTACCGGCCTGGGCGGTCGAGTGCAACCCCAAAGTGCGGAGGTTTCGCAACGTCTCGAGTGGGTGAGGGCGGGGCGGTTGAAATCCGAAACCCGACGGCCGAAGACCGAAGGAAGTCCGAAGTCCGAAGTCCGAAGTCCGAAGTTGCCGCGCGCTTTGCCGCAGCGGGAGAGGATTGAACCGAAGCGCCGCGGACTGCCGGCTTCACTTCTCCAAAAGGTTACGTTCCAGGGGAACGGGGAGGCTTCTTCGGGTTCCGGATTTCAGTTGCCGCGGTCTCTAGCCGATTTACCCTCCCCTCATGCCGGTCTTTTACGATACCCACGCTCATCTGGGGCGCCCCGAGTTCGAGGCTGACCTGCCGGAGGTAATCGCCCGCGCCGGGAGCGCCGGTATCAATCAGATCATCACTGTCGGCACTGATCTCGCCAGCAGTGTGCGCGCGATCAAACTGGCCGAGGAATACCCCAACGTCTTCGCGGTGGTGGGCTGGCACCCCTCCCACGCTGCCGAAGCGCCCGAGGATTTGCGGCCTGCCTTGCATGAGCTGGCACGGCATCCCAGGGTGGTCGCGCTCGGCGAAACCGGGTTGGACTATTACCGCATGCCGAGCCGGGAACCCGGCTCCGCCACCGCCGAGGTCGAACGGTTCAAGGTGAGACAGGCCGCGCTATTCCACCAGCATCTGGAGGTGGCCGCCGAGTTGAAGCTCAACTGTGTAATTCACCAGCGCGACTCACTGGAAGATACCTTGGCCCTGTTCCAGCCCTTCGCTGACCGGGTGCGCGGGGTGTTCCACTGCTTCGCCAATGACGCAGCGACCATGCGGCGGATCGTGGCGCTGGGTTCACTCGTAAGCTTCACTGGCATCCTGACCTTCAAGAACGGCCAGAACATCCGCGACGCCTTGGCGGCGACGCCTATGGACCAGTTCATGTTGGAGACCGACTGCCCTTTCCTCGCGCCCATTCCCTACCGGGGCAAACGGTGCGAACCGGCTTATGTGAAGGAGACAGCAGAGGTGGCTGCGCAGGTGAAGGGCTGCAGCCTTGAGGCGCTCAGCACAGCAACCTGCGCCACGGCGGAGAAGTTCTTTGGCAGACTGCTTCCGCCTTGACCACCATTGAGTCGTTGATTACCATTGCGCCTGTGGTGCTAACATGAAGACGAGCACGGCGTCGAAGCATTCAATAAACTGGTTCCCGATTCTGCTCGTCGTGGTGCCATGCCTGTGGGGTCTGTGCATCTGGCTTCGGGATTGGCCGCTAGCTGTCATCACCGCACTCATCTCCGTCTATCTCGTGCAGGATGCCTGGAACCTGGTTAAAAGAAAGAGGATCGCCCAGAAGGAATCGAAGCTCTTAAGGGAGAAGGTGCCCAGAACGTGAGCCACCTGAAGTCTGCCATCTTATGTCCGAAGCAGAGAATAAATCGCTCGCTCGCCGGCTCCTCGAAGAGGTGGGGAATACCGGTGCAGTGGGCGAGCGGCCAACTCGACGCCCTACCGAATGGCGGCCCGGCAGTGCCTGCTGGTAATTCGGGAGCCAAGGAACGGCGGATATAACAGTATGCTGTTTAGCGGAACAAGGTCAGGTCCGGAAGCTAGAGTGCAGCATGCAAGAACTCATGTAAAAGTGCTTAAGCCGCAAAGAGTTATGCGGCATTCTTCGGTCCTTCGATAATCTCGGTTGGTGGAATAGCGCGTCTCCTGCTAATCACTCACCCCTCCGTGGTCTCGCCGGAGCCTCGCCGGAGCCTCGCCGGAGCCTCGCCGTAGCACCTCTGATCGCCGATCAGAGGTGCTACGGCGAGGCTCCGGCGAGGCTCCGGCGCGTGCCGCGGGAGACATCGGGTGCAGGGCGGGAGCAATCGGCTTGGGAAGCGCCCCAGTGGCAGAGCGTTACGCGATTCACCTGGAGGCGTTACCGGAGTGGATCCGGCATTGGACCGTCGTAGCGCCGTAGGCGATCCATCAGGTCCTCAAGAGCCCTCCGTGCGCGATTAGTGCAAAGGGTAGGAGTCAGACCTGTGCGAGCGCATCGGCCAGCACCTCGGCCATATGGCGCGCGCGGACGGGCGCCAGGTGTTCGATCTGATGGCGGCAACTTGTCCCGGACGCGACGACGGCGGTGCCGAAGGGCTGGCCCCGCACCTTTTGTGCGAGTGGCTCGGCCACCTTGAGCGAGAGCTCGTATTTGGATTGGAGCATGCCAAAGGCCCCGGCCATGCCGCAGCAGCCGGTGTCCAGCAGGGTCACGTTGCGTCGCGGCAGACGCTTGGCGAGCCGCAGCATGTAGGCGGGGTTTGCCAGCGCTTTGGCGTGGCAATGCGCGTGAATGACCACGTTCACCTCCTTGGCCTTGAATCGTAACGCCTCCGGCTCATGGCTGAGCAATTCTTCGATGAACTGCTCGAATAGGAAGCAGCGCGGCGCTACGCGCTCCGTGGCCTCCAATTTCAGCTCGCGGTAGTCCTCGACGAACATGGAATAGCAGGACGGCTCGAGGAACAGGATCGGCGCGGCATCCCCGTCTTGGCTCAGCAGCGCCAGGTTATGGCGACCCAGCCGCTTAGCTTTCTCCAGGTGCCCCTGACTGAAGGCCGGCCGGCCGCAGCACTCGCGCCCCTTCGGCAAGGCCACTTCGAACCCGGCGGCCTCGAGCACCTTCACGGCGGCAATGCCGATGTGCGGCTCGTGATAGCGCACGAACGTGTCGTCCCAGAGCACGACCCGCCCGCGCGTGACTTCGTACGAACTTCTGTGACGTGCAAACCAACGGTCGAAGCGCTGCCGGGCGTAACGCGGCAACGGCCGCTGCCAGGCGAGACCCAGGATCTTCGACAGGAGGCCGCGCACGAACAACGAGTCCAGAGCGGTATTGGCCAGCCAGGGCATGGAACACCCGAGCTTGCCCAGGAAATCCACCGAGCTGACCAGCCGCTCGCGCCAGGACAAGCCATCGCGTTGAATCCGCGCGTTCAGCAGTTCGGCCTTCAGCAGGGCCATGTTCACGTTTGAGGGACACTCCGTGGTGCAGGCCTTACAGGACAGGCAGTTGCTCAGTGCGGCGTCCAGCTCCGCGCACCGCAGCGGGTCGCCGTCGGTCGCACAGCGCAACTCCAGCGCCGCGCGAATCGCGTTGGCCCGTCCGCGAGTGCTCATGATTTCCTCGCCGGTGGCGATGAACGTCGGGCACATCGTTGGCGTTTCCTTGCGGCAGCCGCCGCAGCCGTTGCACTGCTCCAGGTTGCGCGTGAACGAGCCGTCCTTCGCGGCAAAGGCCAGGACCGGGGTGAAAGGCAGCTTCAGCTCGTGCCCCGCGCCCAGCCGCAGTTTGGTGTCGAGCTTGAACCGCCCATCGGGAACGACCTTGCCCGGGTTGAACAGGTTTTGCGGGTCGAAGGAAGCCTTGATCTCGTGCATCACGCCTAGCAGTCCGTCGCCGAGTTGCTCCGCCATGAACTCGCTTCGGGCGATGCCGACGCCGTGTTCGCCAGCCAGCGAGCCTTTGAACTGCAAGACCAGGGCGGATACCTCGCTTGCCAACTGGCGGAACTTCTTCAGGTCCTCACCCGAATGCAAATCGAGGATCGGCCGCACGTGAAGCAAACCCGCCGCGGCGTGGCCGTAAAATGAGGCCTGCAAACCCAGCGGTGCGATGAGCGACTGCAGCCCGGCTACGTAGGAGGGCAAATCCTGCGGGCGCACAGCGGCGTCCTCGATGCCAGTCGCGGGCTTCGCGTCGCCCTTGCGGCCGGTCATCAGCGACAGGCCCGCCTTGCGCAGTGACCAGATCAAATTGGCCTCGGCTTGGTTGTGGAGAATTGTTTGGCGCAAGCCCAGCTTGCGCTTTGCCAACGCAGCCAGAGGATCCTTCACCTCATTAAAGAACTCGACCGCAAGGATGGACTGGCAGGGCTTGAAATCCAGTTCGAGCAGGTCGCGCGCGGCCTGGAATTCGCGCTGCTCCCTGGTTTGGTCGAGCAAGACACGGTCAAGGTGCTCGATAGCGGCGGGTTTCAGATCGAGCAGCGCCACCGTCGCCTGCATCGCCTCTGCGACCGAGGCAAAGAAGATGAGGGCCACGCCCTTCTGCCTGGGCAACGGAACAATCTTCAGTTCAGCCGAGGTGATGGCGGCCAGCGTCCCTTCGCTGCCGCAGAGCAGGTGGTTGAGGTTGTTGGGATCGCCGTCGCACCGGTCAATGGCATAGCCGGGCCGGCGTTTCGACAGGCCGGACGGCAGCCGCTCGGCGATGGTCAGCCCGTGGAAACACAGCAGGTCTCTGACAACCTCGCGCTGCTTGCGCAGGGTGTCGTGCCCGGGCCCGACCGTTACGGCCCGACCGTCGGCCAGCACGATCTCCAATTCATTAATGTGGTCCGCCGTCGTGCCGTAAACCGGCGTGTGCGAACCGCTCGAATTGTTTGCGATCATGCCGCCCAGGGTCGCCCGCGCGCTGGTCGCCACGTCCGGTCCGAAGCAGAAACCGTGCGGGCGCAGGAAGTCGTTCAGGTGGTCCAGTATCACGCCTGGCCCCACGCGCACGGTGCGCCGCTCCAAGTCCAAGTCTGTGATCTGGCGGTTGTGGCGGGAGAAGTCAATGACCAGACCGTCGCCGATAGCCCCGCCGACCAGCCCGGTGCCTGCGCCGCGGGGGACGATGGTGACATCGGCCTGCACAGCCGCATCAATCAGCAGGCTGACCTGGCGCGTGTTGGCTGGAAAGGCGACGGCGACTGGCTCGATTTGGTAGATCGAAGCGTCGGTCGCGTAGAGCTGGCGCGTTAGATTGTCGAACGCGATTTCGCAGTTTGCCCCTCTGAGCATTGCCTGTTGCTGGGCCGAAATCATCGCGCGTCCTTACCTTAACGGCGGGGCAGCGAATTGACAATGGGGATCAGATTGCCAGGCCTGACTCCGGCTTCTTGGACTCCGCACGCCGCCGGAGTTTTCCTGAGGCTGCTTCCAGCACGGCCTTTTCTGCGGCACTCAGGCTATCCGCCCCGCTCCTGGCGATCTTGTCGAGGATGGCATCCACTTGCAGGGTCTCCTGTTTGTGCTTGGGCAGGCTTGAGCGCCGGTTCCAGATCCTGAATGGGGGGCTGGGAAAGGAGGGGATGGGCAGGAAGAGCGGATTGAGCCACAGGTAGATCAGCAAGAGGACGGAGAGGCCGAGCACCAATGCAAAGATCTTCCAGTTGTAGGAGACGGCGTCGGGGCGCAGCGCGGCAGTTATCAGCAAGCCGACGATTGCCCCGCCCAGGTGCGCGTCGTGGCCGATATTGTCTTTGGCCTGCTTGAGCGCCACAAATGACCCCACCATGAATCCAATCGCATAAAGCCATCCGGGAATCGGCACGGCGAAGTACAGGCTGATCCCGGCTCCCGGAAATATTAGCATGTAGGCAAAAATCACTCCGCACACCCCGCCGGAGGCCCCATAAGCCAGGTAGTCATGATGTCGGTGAACGTAAAGCGACAGAAGATTGCCGCCGACGACGGCACCGAAGTAGATCAAGAGGAAGTTCGTCCTCCCGAGCGCCCATTCCAACGTTCCGCCGAACAAATACAGGCTGACCATGTTCCACAGCAGGTGGCCCCATCCCGCATGCAGGAAGGCGGAGGTCACCAGTCGGTAATACTCCTTGTCGGCCAGGATAATCTCCGGCCGGAATATGTATTTCTCCTCCACCCCGGGGTATCGGAACCCCGCATAGGAGACCGCAACTGTCACCAGGATCACCAGGAAGTTACACAATGCCAATGGCTCGCTCATTGCTCGAATAACATCTAATGCCAACTGGCTGACCGGCCCGGACGGCTCGCTCAACCATCCGTGCCAAAGGTAACCAAGCTCATTGGACGATTCCAGCAGAAAACAAGACGATCTCCATGATCGTGGGAAGAGTGAATTCAGGCAGGCGCATGAGCCGGCGCAAGGAGGTTCTGATCTCGTCGTCGCGTGAGAAATGAGCCTCCTTACGGGCGTGTTGCCCATGCGTGGCGCAGGTTTCCAAATCTGCTATATCGCCGACATCCATGTCGGCAGAGGGTGGAATTGCTCAGTATTCACGCGGCGCAGGTTTGGAAACCTGCGATACAGCAGACTTGGAAGTCTGCGCTAGTGTGCCCGGCAGGTGTCTGGTCTCGCGGGATGAAAGGTTCCCGCCGGGG
>Ga0224558_1000980_pt1 | contig 31927 bp, 26 predicted proteins | sample 714S32024metaG_FD_180682 | JGI IMG/M metagenome (GOLD analysis project Ga0224558, IMG submission 180682) | Peat soil microbial communities from Stordalen Mire, Sweden - 717 S3 20-24 | ecosystem: Environmental > Terrestrial > Soil > Wetlands > Peat | place: Sweden: Norrbotten County, Stordalen... | reverse complement strand
TTGGCGTCGCTGCTTCTCTCTTCGGCCCATTCCCATGCGCACATTCTACGAACCCGCGCTGTGGCTCACACAATACTTTTTCTCAGGAATCCAGACTTGCACCACGGCCTGCTAGTAGCCGTAGGTCGCCTTTGCGATGCCCAAGCGGCGAATCTTGTTTTGCAGCGTCGTACGCTTCAATCCCAGTCGTTCGGCGGCTCCCCCCTTGCCTGCTATTCGTCCTGAGGAGGCTCTCAGAGCGTTGATGATTACAGAGGATTCCGCTTGTCGAAACGTAGAGGGCGTTCCAACGGCAACAATGGTCTCGGATGAGGTGGCAAGCTCGTTCACCGGCACCTCTAGCTCCTCACCACGTGTGAGAATGACCGCGCGTTCGATGAAGTTAGCCAATTCCCTGATATTCCCCTTCCACGGAGAGTTTGTCAGGATCTCCATTGCGTGCCTTGGTATCGAAGTAATCTGCCTTCGCATCCGTGTGGATACCTTCGACACAAAGTAGTTCACCAGCAGCGGAATGTCTTCGCGTCGTTCGCGAAGCGGCGGGATCTCAATCGGGAAGACGTTGAATCGATAGAAAAGATCCTCGCGGAACTTCTGGTCCCGAATCATCGCTGGAAGGTCGCGATGGGTCGCGGCAATGAGCCGCACGTTCACGCGGATGGTCTTGGAGCTTCCCAGCCGCTCGAACTCCTGCTCCTGGATGGCACGCAATAGTTTCGGCTGGAGTTCCAGGCTGATGTCGCCGATCTCATCCAGAAACAGCGAGCCTCCGTCCGCCAACTCGAATCGACCCTTTCTTTGCATTAGAGCCCCAGTGAAGGCCCCTTTTTCGTGTCCGAACAGTTCGCTTTCCAGCAGTCCCGAGGGAATGGCAGCGCAATTCATTCGCACATAAGAACGTTCGCGCCGAGAGCTGAGGTTGTGGATCGCACGTGCAATCAACTCCTTGCCGGTTCCTGTCTCTCCGTGAAGCAGGACGGTGGAGTCGGTCGGCGCAACGATCTCGACTTGTTCCAGGACTTTCTGCAGGGCTGCGCTCTTGCCGACAATGCCTTCGAAGCTGTACTCAGAGCTGATTTCTGGTTTGAGATGAAGCTGCTGGTCTCCGAGCCCGCTCACCTTGACAAGGCTTGTTGCTGCGAGGTCTCCGAGGTCTGTGAAATCAATAGTCGCGCACCCCATAGTCTCCTCCGAACCTTTACACTTGCAGTGCTTTGCGAACTCTTATACGAACAAAGTGACTAGCAGAGAGAAATCCTCTTTTCGCTCCAGTAGTCCTTGCTGCCCTGGGAATCGGTTCCAGATGTGCTGCCGGATGGCACGGTTCCAGGCTGGGATAATTTGGGAAGATGGCGCGTAACAGTCTTTCGGAATCCTCCAGACGCATAAAGCCGGTTTGTGTGGGAATGAATGTCATATTTCCTCTCAATCCGCAAAAGCTGGATAGCAGCTAAGCTGATCTCTTCGTCTGTAGGCAAAACTCGATGATTTTTCCGAGTTGCGGCTGAGCCGCCGTCCTTAACGGTTTCCGAAAGTTCTTCGGTATGTAAAACTCAATCACTTTTGCCATGACAAATCTCCTTAACCTCTGTGGGCCGGGCTGAAATCGGCTTCAAAATTGCGGCTCCGAACACTGAAAATCTTCATCCTCGCGATATACGATCTCCCGTCCGTCCTCATTCCATTGAGTCACTGTGATGTGCGTGTAACCCTCATCGTCGATGCGAACGCGGATTGATGTGCCGTCTTCCATAACGCTACCTCCGTTCAAGTGAGGCTTGTTTACGAGATGAGTCTGGAATAACCTGCGTCCGTTTACATCGGCAAATCGGACAATTGTGGTCTCGGTATATGGTGCAGGCGCAGGCTTGTACTTCCCGGAGAGGGAGCATTCATACTTTTGGAGGGTTTGGAATTGGTCTTATTGCCTTGAAGGTTCGATGTGCTTCCGTCCGTACAGTTGGGCATCGATCGACCAAACTCCGGGTCCGATCATCGCGGCGGTGGCACCCAGGCTAAGTAAGTATCCTCCGGCAGAGCCGGAGGCTTTACGGGTCGCGGGCCCCTCAAAGGGGCCCTGCCGCGACCCAAAGTCAAAATCACAAGCTCCAAGCCGCAATGCTAATGGCCGGGGCACTTGAATAGAGAAACATACTGCGGGAGCTGTCAAACTTTTGCTGCCTCCCCGGCAGAGCCGGGGGGTCTCCCGTCGTACTAGCATGATGGCGATCAGGGGATTCCCTGACCGCGCCAAGAATATCCAGACCTCGACCATGGCGATCGCGGTTCCTGCTAATGGTGTCCACAGGCCAAAGAGCAGAAGCACTCCGGCGACAGCCGCCATCAGATGTGGAAGGCTCGGCGCCAAGCTACTCGTTTCCAGGAGATGGGTGCCCGCGAAATAAAGCAGCACCGCACTCGTCAGGACCCGTTGAAGCAAGAGACCAAGGCCTGGCCAGCCCTCCGCGAATGTGGAAAACAGACGTTGCAGAGTATTCTCCGTTGCTGATCCCATGCTAGTGGATACCTGGAAGATGTTGAAACGGTATAAAGGAGGACTTACGAGTCATACTTTTGAGGGATGCCCAGTTCGATGATCCCGCGCTGTAGTCCTATCGTCACAGCATGGGTCCGATCATTGGCGCCCAGCTTCGAGAGTATGCTCGAGATATGGCTCTTGACGGTCGTTTCCTCAATGGAGAGCTTGTCGGCGATTAGCTTATTGGCATTGCCAGCGGCGATCAAGCGAAGCACATCTATTTCGCGCGAGCTCAGCTCATCCTCGGCAGCGTGCTCAGCCAGCTCCGCCGCGATTTCAGGCGGTATTCGCTTGTGCCCGGCATGGACACTGCGGATCGCGTCCAACAGTTCTCTCTGCACGTGTCCCTTCAGGATGTATCCCCGAGCACCCGCTTTGATGGCGCGCAGGACCTGAACATCTCCGGAATAAGTCGATAGGACTATGACCTTGGCGTTCGGGAATTCGTTCCTGATGCGGCTGATTGCTTCGATACCGTTCAAATTCGGCATTTGAAGATCCATCAGAGTCACGTCCGGACGGTGCCGTCGAAATTGTTTGATGGCTTCCTCTCCGTCTGAGGCCTCTGCTACCAACTCCATGTCTGACTCAGCATTGACCAGGGCCGCGATCCCTTCGCGCAGGAGGGCGTGATCATCAACGGTGAGGACTCGAATCAAACTAGGACTGCTGCTCATGAATCCTCCGTTTGCGGAACAGACTAAATCGATCGCCATTCCGCGGCCTTTCGTAAGCGATAGCCGCGGGCAGCGTCAATCGAACTTCTGTACCCACTCCAGCTTCGCTCAAGAATTCCAATCGAGCTCCAATTCCACGCGCGCGTTCCTGAACACCTGGCAGCCCCCAGTGCCCGGCACGCCCACCATCTTTTAGTATCTTTGGGTCCATACCCTTTCCATCATCCCGCACAATCAGGCGGAAAACGTCGTTCTCATATCGTATCTCGACCTCAATCTCATGCGCGCGTGCGTGCCGGAAGGCATTCCGGAGCAGTTCTCGCGCGATTCGACCGATTTCATCCTTGATCAGCGGAGGCAGGCCGCGGCGCTCGCCTTCCACGATCACCTCGAAGCGGGGTGAGCCGTCCTCGGCGTGGTTGGAAGAAGCCAGTTCCTGACCGGTTGTTATCAACATTTGATCGAGGTCGTTTTCAGCGGACAGGTTGGCACGTAACCCCTGAATCGAGTGCCGGCTTTCGTCCAGTGCTTGCTCGGCCCGAATTAATGCGGTATCCAGAGCCTGAGTTGCTTCCTCGGGGCGATTCGGAAGCATGTTGCGCACCGCCTGGAAACGGAACACCAGCCCGTGAAAACTCTGCAGAAGTGTGTCGTGCAGGTCACGCGCAATCCGAGTTCTCTCACCGACGCGAGCCTCCAGCGTCATGTCGAACTGCTTATGCAATTGCCGGACGCGCAACTGGTACGCCGCCCACAGCAGTGCCAGCAAGAAGACCGCGCAAAGGGCGCGGAACCAGTTCGTCTGGTAGTACGCCGGAGCGACGTAGAAATCCAGCTTCGCGGCACTATCGTTCCAGATGCCGTCACTATTGCATGCGATCACACGAAAGGAAAATTTCCCGGGAGGCAAGTCCGTGTAGAAAGCCTGCCGACGCGTGCCGGCCTCGTGCCAGTCACGGTCATATCCATCTAGCCGGTAGCGAAACTTCACTTTCTGTGGAACCAGAAACTCGGGCGACGTGTAATCAATCTGTACGTCCCGCGGGTGGGGCGAAAGCTTAAGCTTATCAGTTGCTGCGAATTCCTTTCGGTCAACGATGAACGACTGAATGTATGTCATTGCAGGTAGCGCTTTTTGCGAGAGTCTGGACGGGTCCACCATCTGTACGAGGTTTCCCTGCGCAAACCATGCGCGTCCATCCGAAGAGTATGCCGCAGAGTTGAAATTCGGTCGTCCTGCCCTGGCTCCATCCAATTCGCCGTAAACGCGAGTCTGCACCACCACGTCCGGATTGGTCCACCACCGTTGGAGCTCGGAATCTGGTAACTCGACGATGCCACAATCGGTGTAAAGCCACCAACGTTTCTCCCTGTCCTCAACAAAAGAAGTCACGAAGTTGCAGGGCAGGCCGTTTCTCGTTGTCAGTCGTTGCACCTTGCCGTTCCGCAAGCCGACCAGCCCGTCGGCGGAACCGGCAAGCACGGAGCCGTCTGCATTCGGGATGATCTGATGAATGAACGGATCTCCCTTTGTGTTGAGCGGGAATGTCTGCAGAGCGCTACGGCGGAATAGCGCAAGGTCACCCTTCAGAGTGCCTATCCAAATCCCTCCCTGCGGATCCGGCGCGAGGGTACGGCCCGTCGGAACTTGCGGCGCAGGGAACGCTTCACGGACCTGGAAATCGCGGATACGAACCAGCTTTGGCGGCTTACTGGCACACTCTGCCCAAATATCGCCGTCAATGTCCTCTACCATCCCAACCACAAGCCCGAGCGGCTGGTGATTCGGTTCGGCCAGACGGCGGAACCGCCCATTCTTGAACATATAAAGTCCGTCATCCACTCCCACCCACAGGTTTCCGGCGCGGTCTTCGAGCATGGAGGCGACTCGACTACCCGGAAGGCCATCCCGGGTGCGAATGGAGGAGACGGTGCCGTTCTTCTCGATGTGATCCAGGGAGCCAACGTTCGCGATCCAGACTGTGCCATCTCTGCTGGCTAGAACTCCGTTCGGTAAACCGTTCCCCAAGCCCTCTAAGGTCGAGAAGCTGGCAACCGGCGGATCACGAAACTTGTCTATCCCGTCCGGTGTCGCAGCCCATAGAATTCCTTCTCTGTCCTCAAAGAGAGCTTGCACGGTATCGCTGGACAAGCCTTCAGTTCGTCCAAAGTGGTCTGCGATGCTTCCGTGAATCCGAAAAATTCCCATGCCATAGGTACCGACCCAGAGATTGCCGTCGCCATCGAAGGTCATGCTGTGGACCGCGAGTTTGCTGCCATCGAAGCTGGGCGTCACAAATGGTTGGAACGCCCCATTTATCAATCGTCCCAGCCCTCGCCCGGGCCCGGGAGGGAGAATGCCGACCCAGAGGGAACCATCGGGACCACGCGCCAGACCCGCGATCCCCGGTTGTCCTACGTTGGATTTCAGCGGTTCGATCGGGTACGTCTCCGAGACGCCGTTATGCCAATGGACAACGGCCGTCTGTCCTCCCAGCCAAAACCCGCCTTTCCCGTCAGCCAATAAAGAGTTGACTGGGGAAATTGGTATTCCATCAGCCTTTCCGAAGCACTTCACCGTACGGCCGGTAACGTGGCATAGGGGTAGGTCGGAAATACTGTTGTTGCCTCGCACGACCCAAATCGATCCGTCATTATCTTCACTAAAGTTCTGAAGAGTCCGAATCCCTTCCAAGTCGAACTGAGAAGTGACCACCCGACCCATCAGGTGAACGATCCCGTGTAACCCGGATACCCAGAGCCCACCTGCGTGGTCGCCGAAGACCTGCACTATCTGGCCGAAGCCAGCACCTTTCGTGATCGAACCGCCATTCGGAGGTCCATCCCAGGAGGTAAAGCGAAGCCCGTCGAACGTCATCATGTCGCCGGATGTGAACCAGAGAAAACCGTCCGACGTTTGCGCAATACCATACGCGCTCCCCCCGGAACCATCTCGCGTCCGCCAGGAGGTGTGAATGTACTGGGTGATACGTTTGTTCGGATCGAGGGCGTGAGCCGAGCCTGCCAGCAACCATATGCAAGTGAGATGACAGGCTAATGCGGCCGCAATCGTCGTGCGGGGCCAGCTAACCCGAAGCAGAAGCCGTCGGCGAGAAGCCATTTTCCCCACCTTCGCATCCGGAACAGCATCAGACAGTAATGCTACCCGTTTCGATGGGGGTAGTGTACCCCAAAAAGACCAACAGACCGTGATCCTGCTCACTCGGAGATGATAAAAGAAACGAATTTACAGAGGAATTGCCAATCACTCCTCACCCTGCAGTCAGCACGACTACCGACCGCGCCCCAGCGCGATCCGTTCCGCCTACAACCGGTAAGGCTGTGTTCCATTCGCAAATCTCGTGCGGCGGGTCCAGGGCAGAACGGAAGAAAGCAGCATGCCATCACAGCAACAGCCAGCACTCTCAAAGCGGAGCTGGTCTTCATTCTTGCTTCCCTGGGACAATGAAGCCAGCACTCGGCGAGCCACAACAGATCATATCTCACCGCTCACTACGGTCGTGTGAGGAAAATAGGCAGACCGAGCTTGTGGTCGTACCTCGGTCGGTAGCGCTCGGTGTTGTACATCGAGGCGATGTCCACCTTGCGTGGGCCCAGCTTCGGATCAGGAATCGACACCATCGCGTAGCGGCCTTCGTTGATTGCGGTCATCAGCCCTGACTTGTCTTCTTCCAGCGCATCCATGGCCATACCCGCAAACGTAAATGCCACGAGGCGATCGATGAAGTCGGGACTGCCCGATCGCAGGTCGTAAGTAAGATCGCTGACGACGGTCTCTTCGCCGGTTGTCCGCTTGATTTCATCACTCAAATCCTCGGCGACGCTCATCTTTTTGCGATGGCCGAACGCATCAGGCTCACCGTATTCCTTCACCATGTAGCCCTGCCATTCGGCGCCTTCGGATAGGATTACCAGCGAGTAGTTGCTCGGGTTGTTGCGCTTGTCATTGATGAGCACGTCTATCAGGTGTTTGAGATCGACTTTGTACTCCGGAATGCAGCAGCGCACCGCGGTTACGTACGCGATGTAAAGTGCGGTGTAACCGGCATCGCGGCCAAACACGCGGAAGATACCAATGCGCTCGTGCGAGCCCACAGTGGTGCGCTGGCGATCGATGGCGTCCATGGCACGGGTGATCGCGGTTGCGAAACCGATGCAGTATTCAGTGTTGCGGACGTCATTATCCATCGTCTTCGGCACCGCTATCACTTTCATGCCTTTGCGATCGAGTTCCGCGGCGTAGCTCAAGGTGTCGTCGCCGCCAATCGCGATCAGGTAGTCGAGGCCGAGCGTCTCGATGTTCTTCATGACCGCCGGGGTCACATCGTAGACGGTGCTGGTCACGCCTTTCTTGGTTGACTCTTTCGCTTCGAACTTATGACCTTGCAGAACGGGAGGCAGATTCTTCATTTTGCTTGGATTTGTGCGTGAGCTGTGCAAGAAGGTTCCGCCTGTGCGATCGATAGTGCGCGTGTTTTCGCGGTTCAGGGGCAGGATGTAATGCTCCCTGCTGGCCGGGTCATTCAGATCGACGTGCGTCAATCCTTCCCAGCCTCGGCGAATGCCGATTACTTCACATCCGATTTCCGCGCCGCGATAGACCACCGATTTGATTACAGAGTTCAGTCCGGGGACATCGCCGCCTCCAGTGAGTATGCCTATGCGCTTCTTTGACATTGGTCACTCCTTACTTAGTTCGAACTAAAACAACAATGGATCGGGGGCCTACTTCATAACTCGGCTGCTGCAGCGGCAAACCAGACTCCGAGAAATCGTCGGGACTAGGGAGGTCGGTGTCCACGATTTTGACCCAATCTTGAGGCGTACCCTCCTGGATTTGGAACTGCAGCCCTTGCCAATAGGCATTGATCATCACGTAGATATCGTCATCGTCCTGCGACGCGCCATGCAGACAAAACGCCAAGCTCCGGGAATCTGGCGTCAGGTCAACCCTGCGTCCCACACCGTACCAGGAAATGTTCTCGCGCCAGAATCTGCTGCGACACAAAGAAGGATGAGACTTCCGGAACGCAATCATGCCTTTGAAGAACCGGAATATGTCCTGATTCGCCTCGAGCTGACTCCAGTCCAGCCAGCTGATTCCGTTGTCTTGATTGTAGGGATTATTGTTTCCGAATTGGGTGTTCATGAACTCGTCACCAGCGCGGAACATCGGGATGCCGTTCGAGAGCATGAGGAGGCAGAAGAAGTTCTTAGCCTGTTTCCGGCGAAGTGCCAGAACCTCTGCTGGCGCGGCCTCGTCTCCTTCGTGTCCGCAGTTCCAACTGTAATTCGCGTTCATACCGTCTTGATTGTCATGACCGTTTTTCCAGTTGTGTTTCTGATTGTAAGAAACCAGGTCGTAGAGCGTGAAGCCGTCGTGGCAATCGATATAGTTGACGGTCTGGAAGGCATGATAGGCATGCTCGCGGCTGTCCGGAAACAAGTCGTCGCTGCCGTAGATACGACGCATAAGGTCCGGGACCATCCCCGCGTCGCCCCTCACAAAACGGCGGACATCGTCGCGATAACGCGCGTTCCATTGCAGCCAGGTCGTGCCCGGAAATCCACGTCCGAGCTGATAGCCGCCGACGTCCCAAGGCTCCGCGATCAACGCCAACCGGCCCAGCTCGGGGTCCGCGGCAATTTCACTGAAAATCGGAGCATCTCCCCAGTTGAGCGATCCGTCGGCGTTACGGCTAAACACCGATGCCAGATCGAAGCGGAAACCATCGATGTGCATCTCGTTCTTCCAATACCGCAGGCTGTCCATGACCATTTTTCGCACGTGCGCCTGGCTGAAATTCAATGTGTTCCCGGTGCCCGAATAGTTGGCGTATGGACTGATCGGGTCGGAGGACTGCATGTAATAGCCCGAGGGGTCGAAACCCTTGAAGCTATAGGTGGGGCCGAGGTGATCGCCTTCGCACGTGTGGTTGTAAACAACGTCGAGCACCACGGCGATTCCGGCTTTGTGAAGAGCCTTGACCATATTCTTGAACTCAAGATGTTGCTCATTCTTATCAACACCCGATGCATACTGCGCATGAGGCGCGAAGAAGTTCAAAGGCATATAGCCCCAATAGTCGCCTTCATGAGGGTCGCGCTGAAACATGGGCATCAGTTCGACCACCGTGATTCCAAGGTCTTTCAGATACGGGATCTTTTCGATCAAGCCGACATAGGTTCCGGCTCGCGACGGATGCACGCCGGAATTGGGATTCCGGGTGAACCCCTTCAAGTGAAGTTCGTAGATGATCGCGTCTGATTCGGGCCGAGGCGGAATATCTCCCGCCCAATCGAAAGCAGTCCGAGGCCGAGGCAATACTCCCAGCGGCGCCTTTTCATGATTAAGGCCTGGTTTCATAGCCAGCTTGCGATCAAATCCCGGCGGAAAGAAAACTCCTTTGGCATAGGGGTCGAGGAGAATCTTTTCATGGTCAAAACCGCGCAGCCCCGCCACGGCCTGTCCTGACACCGAGTATGCGTAATAGCGGGCACCGCGGGCTTGATTGAGCGGGATCCTGCAGTGCCAAACCCGTCCTGACTTGTTACGAAGGGAATCAAACCCGAACGTCAGGATCGGGTTTGCAAAATCGTGAGAGGAATACAGGAACAGCTTCAAACGGTCAGCATGTTCAGCGCACACAGCAAAGTTGAATGCCTGCTCCTCTTCTATCCAGGTGGCACCCAATGGTAGCGGAGTTCCTTCTGTTTGTGCCCACCGGGACCGTTTCTCGGGTCCAACGGCTGATACGGACGGTGCCTCAGCTACGCAGTCGCTGGGCGTAATGTCAATCGCCATTTTCTAGTCCTTCGATGATCCTGGCAGGGATTGGCCACGGAGCCTCCACATCTCATGGGATTGGCTGTTGTGCGCGCACAAATCGAGACTCACGCGTGTAGCGATGCCATTGAACCAGCTTGTGGGCGCCGAAAATAGACAGTGCAGCCAACGCAAGGCCTGCCAAAACCGTTCCTGCTCTGCCGACGTAGGCAGCCGCGCGGTCCAGGTCATGGCTGAAGACATATCCGATTCCGGTATAGGCGGTTGACCAGAGGCTGGCACCAAGAGTTTCAAAGGCCAGGAAGAGCATTCGGCTGGTGCCCGATGTCCCGGCCAGGGGAGGCGCTACCGCGTCCAGTCCCGGGACGAACTTGGCCAGCACGAGAAGCGGAGGCCCATACTTGGCAAAGGTCCTTTTTGCCCGGCGATCGTGAGCGTCAGGATCTGGCGTGAGGCGATGAATGAAGTGCACAACCTTGTCGCCCCACTCCCGGCCCGCCTCGTACCACACCCAGTCAGCCAGCGCACATGCGGTGATAGCCAAACCGAGCGCGGGGACGAGGCCCAACTTCCCGGTGGCCGCGAGCGCCCCGGCCGCAAGCAGAAACATAGGCGCCGGTACCGGCAAGCCTATCTGCCGTGCGAACACCGCAGCGAAGAGGATAGAGTAGCCATGCCTCACAACGAACTGAACGATAACATTCATATCAAAATAGCAGCCTCTCCATCTAATGACACGCCGCATCATCCTGGAACGCACCACCGGAAAACATCTGCGCCAAGAATTGACCGCAACGGACGATCTTTTGGGCCTCCTCATCGTTCTTGAGTGCGCCTTCAGAGATTGTGAGGTTTGCCGCGCTCAGGGAATTCCGAGCTTTGACGTATCCGTCAGCCCAAGCTTGTAAATTGTTGAACTCGCTCCTCAGTAACTCGAGCCCGCGGTAGTCAGAGTCAGTCGATGCCGCCGCTGAGGCTAATGAGACACTTTCGGCAGCTCGCTCCTGGTACGCGATGATCGTGTTTCCTGCCATGGTGTTTCCAACTGGGTATCCATCCTGCACGGTCACCATAAGCATTCCGCCCCACTCTCTGATCGACGCCATCGCCTCGATCGCCGCCTTTATGAAAGGGCGCGAGAAGCCTGATGTGTGAGCTTCGTCGCTTGACGATGAACCGTCCGGACCAGGCAGCGTCAGAATAATTCTGTTCTTTTCAAAGCTCAGCGACCCGTTTGTGATTTGCGCAAGCTCTTGCGCATCCACGAACACGCGCCCCTGGTATCGAATGACATTTGCCTGTCCTTGGTAGCCTTGCACGGACAACGCCTCTCTCTCGCGCTGCGATTGCGCCATTGCCATGGCCACCATCAACAGCACTGCCCCGAACATCACCGGCCTATGCTTCATCATGTGGAACATCGACTAGTCCCCGGATCAAAGTCGCGCTCGAACTAGAGCGTGCCTCATTGCTGAGGCGGTTCTGCCACGCTACTTCCCGGCACGGTGTATTGCGCCTGGGTGAGCGGAGGAAGGGAGGCTTCGACTTGCATATCCATCATCAAATCGATGCGACGCTCCAACTGGAAGAACTTCGTCACTGTAAGGGCCGGAAGCACCTTGTTGAACTTCTTGTAATACTTCTTCTTCAACTCAGCCAGACGAGATTCGCAGTCAAACATTTGGTCTGCCATCGCTTTGGCGTCGGCGTCGGTCACGTTCCGGAACTTCTGGGTGTACTGCTTTATGACGGCAGCGCGACGATCATCCAGCCTGGATCGTTCGTACTCGTATTGCTGATAGATCGGCCAGAATGCCGCGCCATCTTTGTCGTTGAAATTCATTCCTATTGTGATGAGGGTAGTCCTGTCTGCCTGCATATTGGCCCTCACTACTGCGATGGTGGAGTCAATATTCGGCACCTGATCTTGAGCACGGCCAAGAGGGCAAAATGCGAGCATCGCGAACATAACCGCTAGTAATGCAGAATTCTTCATCATTGACTGAACTCCTAAGCCGCTTGCTTCGTGTCATTCGCGGGCGCAGCGGCGCAGTGCGCTCGGCACCTTCCTTGTGAACGGCTCCTCGAAAGGACGAGAAGCAGTTGCACGAGATGATATAGGCACGCCACTTGCCGAACTCATCTCGGAATCAAATCATTTCTTATGTTGTGGTTCTGCAATAAACCTGGTACCCGACGACAATACCGTGCCCGGTGATGGGCACGCGGACCTCATCTGGTCACCGAACGAACTTTAGATCTGACTCTGCGGTAGGCTCATGGCAGAATCACGTTATTGAACCTGTTGCGTGTGCTTCCGGTCAAAGGAGCGAGAGAAGGGCAAGCGTACCTTGGAATGTATGGGAATGATAGGTAGCGGCTTAGGTTAAATTAAGACGCTACCGAATACGCGAGCTTGTAGGTGATGCAGGACAAGAACTGACAGACGACAGATTAGCGAATTTCTATTTGATGTTATGCCAGTGTGGGCGGACAGTGCGATGACGGTTAACGCACCCGTGGGAGGCACAACATGTTCGCTACTTTGTTAACTTTTGCTCCACCACTCGAAAGCTAAGGATCTTCTCGGGATGGGTGGAGTAGGTCAGTATTCCGTGCATCCCTTCCAGCACCAAAACGTCCTTCCCAGGAGTCCACACTTCGATCAGTTCTCCGCCGTCCGTCTTGTACTTGACCGCGTAGCGCGGCTTGATGAAGGGTAAGTTTAAAAGGTGAACGGACAAAACAGTTCCGGGTCCTACGATGGACACCGTGCTGGGCTGTCGGATGAAGGACAATTCCGAAGTTGATTTGCCCCAGGCCGGAGTCAGACACGCCATCAAAGACACTATCTGAAGGAGTTTCCTCAGCATTGCCGTTTCTCCACTAAAGGTTTCAACCGCCCGTCCATACCCAATCCGGAATTTCCCTTTTGATTTCTGCTCGGCGCCTCGGCCTTCTTCATAACGATCATGCACATGGCTCCAAGCGCTGCCCAGAAGACGGTGCGCGCACGTCGGCACAATGCCAGCGTCAATCCAGCAGTGCCCGTTACGCCAAAGATCTTGGCAATCAGCATGTTTCCACCTTCATAGGTCCCGAAGTTGCCCGGGTTGAACGCGCCCACGAGGTTGATCACCTTGGTCAGCGCTTCCACGATGAAAGCGCCGCCTACGGCGACTCTTGCTCCCATAAATCGCAGAATGATGTAGACCTCCAGGACTGCCAGCATGTGCCATAGGAGATTGAAGATCAATGTTGCCCAGAACGCGGCCGGCGCTTCATCACGAAAGCTCAGGAGGTTGTCTTCCGCCGAGTCAATGATCGGCTGTTTGCCGCTGACCCACGTATGAAGCCGAGGCAATCGGCCAATCGCCCGGGTTGCATGGGCCACCAACTGCCACCGGTTTCTAACAGACACAGCTGCCAAGATCACCGCTGATATGAGCACAGCAACGAGCAGCACTGCGTAGACTCGCCACGTGCCAGAAAGCGGGGCAAGCAGTAAGGTGGCGGTGATTCCTGAAACAGTGACGAGCACGGCGGTGAACATATGCAATCCTCCGTCAATCGCACCGGCGGACAGTGCACTTGATACTGGCACTGCGCGACCCAACAGCGATATGCGGGTCCCCTCGCCAACCACCTTTCCAGCGACACCAAATTGTCCGATCCCGTCCGAGATCAATTGCGCGACGAAGCTACGGGACCAGGAAAGGCCGCTGATATCGCAGGTAAACGCCCGTCTCCAGGCGCATGTCTTGGCCAAGTGTGCGAGCCCTCCCAAAAGGATAACGAGAGCGAATCCCCAGCCGACTGCCTGCAGTTGTTTCCAAACGGCCCCCGGGCCGCTTCGAAAGACCAAGTAGCCCAGTAGACCAAGGCCCAGCAGAGCTGCGAAAAATCGGAGAGAGAGCTGAATAAGAGACTGTAGTCTGGGCGCGGTACCGCCCTCGCGCGCCAGCTTGAGGATCCTTCTCCATCTCCCCGCCTTCTTCGGTTTGTGCGTCGGCTGGATCTCCATCAGCGCACATTCAATAACTGAGTTACCGGCTCCCATGTCGCTCTCCCCATTTCCAGTCGATTTACGTACCTGGACATTGAGGAACAGCAGATGGATTGCCAATCGGGATGTCCGCTAAAAGCGTTAATTTCGCTTATTTCCCAGGAGCTAACCTGGATTGGGCATGCCCTGCCCAGGGCACTGCCTCAATGTGGGCATTGATGACATCCTTCCACTCTCCAATGTCACCATCCCAATTGGGCGATCGTGCGGTCACCTGATAAATCCTCAGAACTGACCAGATCTGTTCTTCGTCAAGGTCGTATCATGGCGCAATTAGGCAACGGCAGAGCTTCCAACACTCTCCCGCGATAGCCCAGTCCTCTGCTGCCCGAATTACGAGGACCTTCACGCGGGAATCAGGGCTCGATATATCTGCATCGAGCAAACGCTCCTTATTCCGGTTTAGGTTGATTGTGACGCCGAGAAAATCTAGCCCTTTGCACGTGGCAGCGCGCACCTCTGGCGAATTCTCACCCACTCCAGCCGTAAATACCAAAACATCCAGGCCTTCCAAAACAGCTGCCATTCCCCCGATAGCTATGCGCAAACCATGAGTGTAAAGATCGAATGCCAATTTCGCTCTCTCATTTCCTGCGTGCATGCCAGCCAAAACGTCGCGCATATCGCCTGATAGACCAGAAATGCCGAGCAGACCCGATTTTTTATTCAACATGTCGTCGATCTGGTCGGCATCAAGCCCATACTTTCTCATGAGGAAGATCAGGATTCCCGGGTCAACCGAACCCGAGCGCGTGCCCATCATGAGTCCGTCCAACGGCGTGAAACCCATCGTTGTCTCCACGCTGCGGCCAGCTCGAATGCCCGTGACTGAGCACCCGTTGCCGAGATGACAACTTACAATTTTGAGTGACTTCAGGTCCTTTGCAATCAGGCGAGCCGCGCGGGTCGAACAGTACTGATGGTTGATTCCATGGAAGCCGTATCGGCGGATTCCCTGTTCGAACCACTCATACGGACCGGGATACGTCTGCGCCACCAGTGGCATCCGGCGATGAAAGCCGGTGTCGAAAACCGCGACCTGGGGCACGTCTCCCAGAAGATCCGCGATAGTCTTCATCCCCTGGAGCTCCGATTGAATGTGCAGCGGAGCAAACTGGGACAGTCCGGCAAGAGTCGAGTACACGTAGTTACTGATCAGAATGGGATCGTGGAAACGGGGACCACCGTGGACCACACGGTGACCCACGGCATTGATCTCAGCCGCGGAAGCAATGCTGCGCCTTTCACCGCACCATAGCGTGGCCAGCAGATGTTTCAGCACCAGCTCACATGACAGATTCTTTAGCTTCTCCTTCCTGGCTATTCCTTTCGAATTCCTGACTGTAATCGCTGCCGTATCGCCATTCCACTCGATGCGGCCCTCCCACAGCGGCAAAGGGGGGCTCTCCGGTAGAGCGTCGCCAATTTCGTACAGGCATGCCTTCTGGCTGCTCGAACCAGAGTTGAGAACGAGGATCTTCATCTGTCGATGGACGTGCTTCCAGAACTAGCAGTGCAGATAGCTTGCCAATCGGCCCCTCCTTAACACGTGATTTTGCATAGATCCCACGCACCTGATCTGCGCCTGGCATGCCCTGCCTTGGGCAGTGCCTCAATCTGGGCAGAGGTTTTAAGGACAAAGATTGCAGACACTATGGCGATACAAAGACATACCGTTCGGTATCGATTGGCACATTGCATGCAAACTGTAGAAGTTCATGTGCGCACGCAAAGCCCGTCGGTGAAGTAGGGGTGCGCTGCACTTGATCCCAGCTCTCCCCAAGCGGTTACGGATCAAGTCGCCCGCACCTCATCCGACGGTTCTTAGGACGGCAAGAGCGGCGTTTAATCCAGCATGTCACTCATCGCAGCGGCTCTGAAACCACGGTCGATATTGATAGCAACGGATTTCTCTGAGGCTTCTGAAAAGGCGCTGCGCTATTCTCTGGCACTCGCTCGGTTCTATGAGTCGAAGTTTTGCTTGGCGCACGTGGTGTCCTCCCTGGGTCTGACGATGGCAGGTCCTGGTGCAGTTGCTGCCTGTGAAGAGGCAGTATCGCGCGAGGCCGCGGATTTGGAGGACTCGCTGATTCAAACCGGGGCTCTAACTGGCATTCAACACAAATTCATCATTCGGCAAGGTGAACTGTGGCCGGAACTGCGAGAGATCATCCGACAAGAGAGCGCTGATCTCCTCGTCGTTGGCACACACGGACGACACGGCATAGGCAAGGTGTTCTTCGGCTCCATTGCGGAACAGATCTTCCGTCATGCATATTGTCCGGTCTTGACCATTGGGCCGCACTCCGATGGCCGCCCCTGGTTTGGAACATCCTCCACGCACCCTACATTTCTGTTCGCGACAGACTTCGGACCCGCATCTCTCCACGGCTTGCCGCAAGCCATTGCGGCTGCTGATCAGTTCGGAGCCAAAATCGCTTTTCTCAATATCGTGCCAGCCGCGCCGTCACACACTGACGAAGGGTTGAGGAACTGCCAAGCGGATGCGCGCGTAAGAACCTTCCAGCGCTTGACAGAACTGGCCGACAATGCCGGACTCGACCTGCGACCTGAGTTGTACGCGGAATTCAAATCAGGGCGGCCGGTCAGTGAGCGGATCCTCGAAACTGCTGAAAGGCTGGGGGCCGACCTAATCATTATGGGGTTGCATTATTCCGCTCACACCGGAGTGCTATCGCACTTAAATTGGACCACGGTATATGACGTGGTTTGTCATGCCGGCACCCCCGTACTGACTGTGAATTATCCTTCAGGGAATCTAGACATTCGACCGAGGCCCACGCAATTAACTGTGTCGCCTCTGTCGCAAGCCGATTTGATCCGGATTCGCGGGTTCGGGGTGAAGTGGTAGGCGAGAGCGTGAGGCGCCGTCGACCAGATGAGTAACCGCCGCGAACAGAAGTCCAATGGATACTCCGGACATCAGCATGCCGACCATACTTTCGAGCGGGCCCAACAGCCGCCATTTCGCCGGAAGGACCACATCTCCATATCCAACTGTCGCATAGCTGCTCGCCGAAAAGTAAAACGCAGATTCCCAGGACGGAAGGCAAAGCCAGCGATAGCAACCCGCCCACAATAGAATAACGATTCCGTGCAGAACGATGACCGCAACCGTAGTTTGCATGACGAGCGCGGCGCAGCGAAACACCCGCACCTTGTGGGTCTCTCGTGGAATGCTTCTTATCCAAATAATGAGCGCAGCGGCGCCGCCACACTGCAGAGATAGCGTAATCAATACGAGAAGAACGGCGGCACCAGCTTGTTGAAGCAACGTCATTTTCGAGATTGCCCCTCTTAGTTATAGGTTTCGCGGCACACTTGTTTCACTCATTTTCCCGGGGACACAAATGATAGAGTTGTGAGCGACGCCGCCTCGTTCTCTTCGGAAGCGATCCTTTAACAGCGCACAATGTTATCGCCCTGAATGCCTCTCGTCGCGTTGCGCGTATCCACCACCAAGGATGCGTGCTCCGCGATCCAAACGTAATCATAATCCGAGTGGTCGGTGACGATAAGCACACAGTCATATTTGTCGATGTCCTCCACGGGCGTGCATTTCATCTGGAGATCGTATTTGCGCCCTTTGTCGATAAAAGGAAAATAGGGATCGTTGTAGCTGACTTGAGCACCGTCTTTCTGCAGCAGCTCAATAATGGTCAGGGCCGGAGACTCGCGCAGATCATCGATGTCTTTCTTGTAGGCCACACCCAGCACCAGCACTTTGGCACCGTTGAGAACCTTCCGTTGCTGACTCAGAGCTCTGCTCACAGATGAGACCACATGATAGGGCATGGCACTGTTGATCTCTCCAGCCAGTTCGATGAAGCGCGTCCGGAAATCCCACGCCTTCGCCTTCCATGACAGATAGTACGGGTCGACAGGGATGCAGTGTCCGCCCAGGCCCGGGCCGGGATAGAAGGGTTGAAAGCCGAATGGCTTGGTGGAGGCGGCCTCAATGACCTCCCAAATGTCCAATCCCATGCGCAATGCCAAAAGCTTTAATTCATTGACCAGGGCGATGTTTACGCAGCGATAAATGTTTTCCAGCAGCTTGGTCATCTCGGCGACGGCCGGCGAGGACACTGGGACGGTTCGGTTGAAGATTGTTCCATAAAGCGCCGCGGCCAGCTCTGAGGCGTGGGAATTCAGGCCTCCGACGACTTTCGGGATGTCACAACGCGCGACGGTCTGATTGCCCGGGTCCTCTCGTTCCGGAGAAAAGGCAACAAAAAATTCATTCGCTGCGTTAGCCGTTGCGTCGCGGGCTGCCTTCAAACCACAGCCGTTGCCTGCCTCCAATATTGGAACAAGTACTTCCTCGGTAGTTCCTGGATAGGTCGTGCTCTCGAGGACCACCAATTGACCGGCACGCAAATGGGGCGCTATGGCGCGGGAGGTATTGGTAATGAAACTGAGATCAGGCTCTCGATATTCGTCCAGAGGAGTGGGTACACAGATAATGATGGCGTCCATGTCTGTCAGGCTCGAAAAGTCTGCAGTCGCCCTGAAACCTCGTGAACGTGCTGCCTGGATCTCTGTAGGTGGAATTCGATAGATATAGGATCCACCGGAGTTGAGAGTTGCGACCTTATGTTGATCGATGTCAAAACCGGTTACTCGGAAGTTCGCTTCCGTGTAGAGCTGAACAAGCGGCAAGCCCACATAGCCGAGACCTATTACGCCTATCTGTGCTTGGCGAGTATCAATTCTGGTTTTCAGTTCTGAGAATAGGCTGGCGGCGCTGGTGCAAGTAATCATGATGATCTCCTTATCAGTAATCGATATTCATGGCTAATGAGAGTAATGAAAAGCTGGTGTCGTAGGCTCGACTGCTGGCGTTCGCTCTGCTGCTGCCGGAGTCTCCCACTTAATCAACTTAAGATCCAACACAAAGATCGAGTACAGCACCGGCACAAGCAGCAGCGTCACAAAGGTTGCAATCGTGAGGCCACCAATTTGGGCATAGCAGAGCGGCTCCCAGAGCGGCCCACCGTGCATGGCCAGCGGCACGAGTCCAAGCACAGTCGCGCCCACCGTGATCATCACGGGCCGCAATCGCACGATGCCGGCATCGAGTAATGCTTCCCGCAAGGGCTCTCCTCTTTCGTGTGCTTCTTCGATGAAGTCGAAGAGCACGATGACGTGACTGACGATTACGCCGACCAGACTCGCGACTCCCAGGAACCCCATAAATCCGAAGGGTTGTCCCATGACCACCAGTCCCGCGAGGGCTCCTGTCATTCCGTAGGGGATTGCAGCGAACACGAGAAGTGGCTTGACGGCACTTCGGAACTGCACAACTAACGCAATGTAGATCAGCAGTACGGAAATCGCCATGACCACGCTGAGTTCCTTAAAACCTTTCTGCTGTTCGTCGTATTCGCCTCCGATCTCGAGGAAATAGCCGGGAGGCAGGTTCTTCTGGAACTCCTTGATTTTCGGCAGCAGCGGCGTGAGCACTTGAGACGGTAAAACACCCGGGATCGGGAACGCGGATACCGTAACCGTCCTAAATTGATTGCGGCGCTTGATTTTCGATACTGCCATCTCCGTCGTAACGTTCGATACCTGCCTCAGAGGTACGTGCTGATTGCTGGACAAAGAGTAGACGTACGCATTTTGAACGTCAGATAGTCCGGCACGGTCCTCCATCCGCAAACGAACAGCAATGGGGATTTGTTTGTCAGCTTCCCGGTAAGTTGAGACCGGTAATCCACTCTGCGCCGCGGCAGATGAGAGGGCTATATCCAGATTCGTGATCCCGGAAAGGTTGGCGCGATCGGGGTCAACCTTCAGCCGGACATTCATGGCAGGTTCGCCCCAGTCGTCTCGTACCCGGGTCGCATTTGGCTGGGCGCGAAAGATTGTCTGGAGATCGCCAGAGAGACGGTGCAGAACTTCCATCTCGGGACCTGAAATTCGAATAGAGACGGGAATGCCGACCGGCTTGCCAGTCTCGAGTTGCCGCACATCGACCCGGGCACCCGGGACTTCGCGGCTCAGCGCCGTCTGCAGCGGCCCAACGAACTCGTTGGTGAAGTGCTTGTCGGAAACCTCGACGAGGATCTGCGCATAGTTGAGCTGTTGTCGCTCGGGGTCGACCGAGAACCAGAATCTAGGGCCGCCGCCGCCGACAAATGTCGTCAGCGACTTTAGAACATCTTTGTGATGATGTTCGTTTCCAAATCGTTCTGCTTCTTGCCGAATGACAGTTTCTGCTCGTTGTGTGACCGTGTCCGTCGCACCCAGCGGGGCATCGGGCGGAAGCCAGACATCCACGTACGACAGGTAGGAGAGGTCCTTGGGGAAGAACTGTGGCTTCAGCATCGAGAAAAACACTCCGCCCAACACCAGAACGATGAGGGAGGCTCCGAACGTACCCCAACGATGTCTGAGCGCGAAGTCACCTACCCGATAGTAGAGCGCCGGGAAGCCGTGCTGTCGTCGCTCGGACATGGGCGGTTCCAGATGCTTGGGCGGTTTGATCATGTAGTACGCAATCAACGGCATAAAGGTGAACGAAACAATGACGGAGGCGATCAGCGTGCACGTCATCACAACTGGCAGGCTGTAGAGGAAAAAGCCTGTATCGCCGGTCAGCATCAAGAACGGGAGATACGCGACGATGTTCGTGATGGTGGCGAATACAATCGCTTTCGCCAGTTTGGTCGGTCCAAGCCAGGATGCGAGTTCGCGCGGGGAGCCGGAGCCCAACTCGCGCTTGATCGCATCCCCTGCTACGACGGGCATATCTACCAACAGGCCGAGAGCGATGATCAGTGTCGCGATGGAAACTTGTTGAATGTCAATACCAAGAACGTGAACGATACCGAAGGACATCGCCAGCGTCAGGGGGATGGAGGCGGCCATCAGCATAGCCGCACGCCAGTCCCAGAAACCGATCAGCGCGACGATCACGACGAGAACAATGGCCTCATAGAGACTACCCATCAACAGACTGACAAGTTCCTTTACTTGCCGCGGCTGGTCCGACGTGCGAGCCACAATAAGGTCGGCAGGCAGTTGCGGGCGCACGTTGGCTAGAGCCTTGTCTACCGCCGCCCCGAATTTGAAGATCTGTTCTCCCGATCGCATTTGCACCGCCAGGGTGATGGCACGGTTACGATGCCAGCTTCCGTTCGGCTCGCGAGAGACCATGTAGTTCAGGTACCGGGTGGGCGTCTGATATGCACGCGATATGTCCACAAGATCGCGCAAATAAAGCGGTGCTCCAGTGGGCGACGATGCCAGGAGCACGTTGCCAATATCTTTCGTGCTTTTGAACTCGGCGGTTGCGTCAACCAGGACGTTTCGCGATTGGGTCTGGACGATTCCACCTGGAGCCGTCACATTCCGCGCGTTCAGGATGTCTTTGATCTTCGTGGGCTGCAATTTCAATGCTGCCAGCCGCGCGTCCGAGTACTCCAGATAGATCTCTTCGGGCAGAACGCCGGCGCGCTGGACTTTCGCTACCTCGGGTACACGTTGCAGAGTGCGTTGGATCAGATCGGTGAAATCATCCAGTTGCCGATACGAATACCGGTTGTTAGCTACTTCCGCGATGCGTTCCTTGGTGGCCTGAGGATCGCGAATGATAATCGGACCCCATGCGTCAGGATGAAAGTCGTACTCCTGGAGCCTCTTCTCAATGAACTGCTGTCCATATGCGCGAATTTCGTCATCCGACTTCGTCGTTGCAAAATCGATTCCGGAACAGCTCCCTTCGGACAATGAACGAACATCATGCGCGACACCGTCCCGTTGGGCCTGTGCAGCGAGGATCACAAATGGCCGCTCAATTACCGCAGGTGGCACGGATGCCGGGTAACAATAGAGAACGGTGACACGTTTGCTCGTATCTCCTCGGCGCTCCTTCTCAATCGCATCCCGCACACCGCGGGCGCGCAACGCGATTTCAAGGTCCGGGACCGTCGGACTGGCGACCGTCAGCATTAGCGCCGCGGTGTCTCCGAAATCGCTGATCCAGGTGATCGGTCCTGCACCGTCAGGAAGGTCCGTGATCTGGTTCAGTCGTTGTCCAATATCCTGGAATTCCTGCTGGGTGTTCTTGATGTTGTCCAACAGCCTGACTTGCACAACAGAAATGTTGTCCTGGGTGGTGGACTCCACACGGTCCACCTTGCTGTTTCCAGTAACGGCTTGCTCGACCTTGCGTGTGACCAACTGCTCGACCTTGTCTGCGGAAATACCCGGCCAGGGGGTGATGGCCAGTGCGATGCGCACAGGTATGTCGGGATCCTTCCGCTTGGGCATATTCATGTAACCAAATACGCCCCAGGCAAGAGTGGCGAACAACGCGACCCAGGCAATCTGCCGGTTGTTGACAAAGAATCGTGCGACATTTCGACTGCGATTGGGGTTCTCGTCTTTCATTGAAGGACCTCGACAGGCTGCCCATCCTTAAGCAGATTGGCGCCAGTGGTGATGATGCGATCGCCCGGGGTCAGCCCATTGAGTACGGTTATGTCGGTTCCAGTGACAGAGCCGATTTCCACGCCGTGGAGGCGAGCTACTTCTCCGGAACTCGAGCTTGCAACAACGAACACGCCATATTTGCCATCTTTCGCTTGCACGATCGCTGCAAGGGGCACCAGCAGGGCCGAAGATTGGCTTTCGCCTTCGGCATGCGCCAGTTCTAGAGAACCGATCATACCCACCTTCAGCAAGTGATCGCGGTTCGGTATCGCGACTTCGACCTCGAAATTACGCGTAATCGTGTCCGCCGCCGATGACATGCGGCTGATTCGCGCATGAAACGTGCGCGCCGGGAACGCGTCGATGGCGACTTCTACTGGCTGGCCCACTTTTATCGAACGCACCACCGTGTCGGGCACTCCCACGACGATCTTTACGGTGTCGGTTTTGGCGACCGCGAATGCGGGAACGCCAGGTCCGACCAACGCTCCGAGCTCGACGGCTTTCTTAACGATGTCGCCATCGAAGGGCGCAATCAGAGAGGTGTCGCGCAGAGCGATTTCCGCCTCGCTCGTCAGGGCGCGAGCGGACTTCAGTTGCTCCTCGCTGGCGTCGTATTGCGTGCGAGCGGAATCGAAGTCGGGCTTCGTAATGCTCTGAGTCTCATACAGATGCGTAGCTCGATCGAAGTCGAGCTTGGCTTTCTGTGCGACGGCTTCGGCGGCCGCTGCTTGCGAGGATGCCTGTCGTACCTTGTCCTCGTATTCAGACGGTCGGATGCGGACGAGCACAGCACCACGGCTGGCTCGATCGCCTTCCGCGATGTCGCGCATTCTGCCATCCTGGCCGCGCACTTGTTTGAGCGAAATGACATATCCAGGAATCCGGAACGCCAATGGAGCTTCCGAATCGGGTGACACTACGGCCGAGAACCGCAAGCCTGCGCCGCCCGCGCTCCCCTGGTGATCAATCGCTTGAGCCTGGACCCCCTGTGGGGGCTGCTCCAGTGGCTTATGCGAGCCACAGCCGGCCATGATGAGCATCAATGAAGAGATTGCGATTGTGATTCTCACTTTTATTCCTCTCCCGTCGCGCGGCGCAAATCTGCAAGGGAACTCCAATAAGAAGAGAGCGCCTGCTGATACTGAAATGATGTTTCCGAACTTCGAGCTTGAGCCTGCAGAAGATCTTTTATGAGCGCTGCTTGTTCCTTGTATTTATTACTGGTGACGCGGAATTCTTCGGCTGCGGCTTCATGACCGGTGCGGGTGGCCTTCAACAGCAACGCAGCCTCTTTCCACTTGCGGTACTTCGACCCGACTTCAACCCCGATCTGCGATTCTGCCTCTTGCGCGCCGTTGTGCGCTTGCGCCAGAGTGTTGGATTTTTCGCGTACTCGATTGTGGCGGCGTCCCCAATCGAATGGTTCCCAAGTCAACGCAAAGCCGGCCACACCGACATTCGTCGGAAGGACCTGCACGTTCTGAATCCCCATGTAGCTGACGGCGATACCGAGGTCCGGTATGTATTCGGCTTTGGCGAGGCGGCGGTCGTAGTCGGCTTGTTTTTCCTTGAGGTGAGCCTGGCGGATCTCAGGGCGACGCTGTGACGCCTGCTGGCGTGCCTCCTCCAGACTCAGAGTTGTCCTGTCCTCCTCAGGGATAAAATCAACGCGAAAAGGGGTGGCAAGATCCCTTGCCAAGAGTTGATTCAGGTGCTCGTGCTGTGTTTCAAGTCCGTTCTCCGCAACCGACAAGTCATACTGCGCCTTGGCCAAACGCGCATCGACCTCCAACGCATCTCCCTTGAGCACGGTCTCCTCTGCGATGTAGCGCTGCGTAACTCGCTGTGCCTCTTCCAGAGTCCGTACTCCTTCCCGTGCTGCATCCACCGCAGCCTGCGTTGCTACAAGCTCGAAATATGCACTTCGCACCTCGGCCGCAATCTTCTGCCTCTCTGCGCGAACGTCTTCCTTGGCAATGTCGCGACCAAGTTCTGTCGCGCGAATTCCGAGTCCGATTTTGTACTGTTGTGTCAGTGGCTCATCGATGCTGCCGCTCATAAAGGCGGACAACCGTGCTGGCGTGTGAACCTTGGCTTCAGTTGAAGGAATAGGCCCAACCCCTGGATACGTCCCGAAGGCTCCTTTCGCAAATGTGAAATCAAACGGCTGCAGCAATTCGCCGCCGAGTGCCGAAAACTGAAAGTGTGGCAGCCGTCTGCTGCGAATCGTGCTCACCTGAAAGTCGAACTTTTGCGCTTCCAACACTGAGTTCTTCACAAGCCGATTGTTCGAGAGTGCAATGGAGACTGCGTCATCAAGCATAAGAAGCGGGACGTCCTGCGTAGCTTGTTGAGCAAGCGACCCGATCGGTGACGCAAAGACAAGAATTGTCAGAAGCAGTGCGAGATGGTTCGATTTCATCATTCTTCTACCTGGAACTTCGGCTGAGGCCTGACGGCACTTTGAACTTGAGCGAATCGTGTTGCCGCTCGTGTGTACCAACATTGCAGTTTCCGTACCAACCGCGGGTTCCTTGTAAGTTCTTGAATCAGAAGTGCGAGCATCCAAGAGTGCTGAAGAATGCCCATATCTGGTCGATGGGCGCTGCCCGCATCCGGGCACTGGCCGTAGTGGCGAGTGTTCAACACGCTTCGAGAACGATGAGGATGCTGTTCCGGGTGACACTCTGAAGATAAGTTCAGACTCGGAGTCGAGCCATCCGCGGATGAGCAGTGGATTTAGATAGTTACGCGTTGTTCCGGATGGAGGGCAATGGGAGAAATCGGAGTAAATGTCGAAACCAATCGAGCCCGTCATGGTTAGGGCTGCACATTGAACAGCTTTCTAAAAGGTTGAGGAGATGAGGAAAACAGAATGCCCGCGAGCGCTCCCCATTCAAGCTCGCCGGCATTGCCCGACACGGTGCTCGATGGCTTGTTTGGTGTGCTAGTTCATCAGCGGCGAGGACGATGTCCCTCTCCGTCCGAATTACCCGGCACTTGCATGTTCGACTTACGCTTGCCAATAAACGGGAGCTGAAGCCGTTCGCAAGCGTCCCGGGAATACGAAGTCTCGGCAACGAACTGGGCTCCGAGCCTCTTGACAAACAAAAGCACCTTTTCCCCGATGGCGTCGATAAACATCACGTCCGTAAGATCGACAATTAATTCCAGTTTGCTATCGCAGCGCGTGACGAGCGTGCGGACTTCCTCAGCTCCCTCGCCGGTGAATCGGCCTTCGAGCCGGCAAATCAAAGCGCCGTCTAATTCTTGCGTTTGGACACGTAGCATGATGGGCCCCTCTTACATTCGTTAGCAGCCTCAAATCGCTGGCTATAGTCATCCTTGCAGCTCTTTTGCCAGGGGTTCTTAGCGCAAGTTGTTGATAGTCAATGCTCTTGCGCGTGGATGCCGCCCCCGAGAACGGGCAATGCCAGCATGAGGGCAGTGTTAGTGGTCAGCGGCAGATCAAGCCGGCTGAATTGACCCCGTTGAGCAGTTGAGAAAAAGAGGATGCCTGACTGTCTGAAATGTAAGAACTAGACTGGCGCGGGCGGCAAACCGGCCGGAATATCCGCGTTGCAGAGCATCCTTTTCGACATGAGGTGGAGCGTGTCAAATGCAACGCAATATGCTCGCTCGACGGCGCTCTGGCTGACCCCGAGCTGCGCGGCAACTTCCGCGCAGGATTCCTTGGCAATGCCGTGCATGACGAGTACGAAGCGACAAAGGACGTCGAGTCGAGCCGGAAGAACGTCCGATTCTTCGATAAGAAGCTGAAGATCTTCCGGTGAAAGCGGCGATCGCTTCGCGTCAACGCGCTCGAATCGCTCGTATGTGGGAGCAAGCTCGGCGATGTCTGCGCCCTGCATCTGGAGCGCGCAACGAAGGGTCGCTCGCGCGGCCCAGTGAGCGAGCCATTCATGGAACACAGGGCCTTGGCGCTCTGCGATATTGCAAGCGTCAATGACGCATGCGGGGGCGAGCTTGTCGCCAATCAAGAAACCGGCGAGCCAGTGCAGTGCGTCATGGTAGTCCGCGAAGATCCTGCGGACGTCTTCTACGGTCGCATACCGGCGACTCGGACGGTCCAGGATGTCCGGCCATTTCATCGCTGATCTCCCTCCGAAACACCGATAGATGTGCAACAACGGTGCCAAAGACAATCTCGGGCAAGTTGCTGATTTCATTTGGCTGGGCATTGGGGCAACCGTTCGCAAGTGCCCGCATCCGAGCACTGCGGCTATGAATGACAGGGCGGCATCAGGCAGCCATTTCAATATCAAAGAAATAGGAATGCGGCCGGTGCTGGGGATTGCGAGTGGATCGAATGTAATGAGCGCATCTTCCAAGTAGTCGACGATAAGGAATTTTCGGATGCAGTCCTTGTTCTTGCTGCTTGTAGGCGCGCGAATGCGGTCAGGCTGAATAATCGGCGCGAGTGATGCTTAGCCTCCGCATCTTGTTCTGCAGTGTCGTTCTCTTGAGCCCAAGGCGCTCTGCCGCTCCATCTTTGCCAGCTATCCTTCCAGACGCAGTTTTCAAAGCGTCGATGATCGCCTGCCGCTCTGCTTGCTCGAAGGTCGATGCTGCTGGAACCACAGTGCGGCCGGCGGATCTGTTCAGCTCTGCTCGTGGCACATTCAATTCGTCCCCTTGCGTGAGTATCACGCAGCGCTCAATGAAGTTCTCCAGCTCGCGGATATTTCCTGGCCAATCGGCATTCACCAGAGCCTCCATCGCGGGTCTCGGGACAGACCGGATGCGCTTTTGCATACGGCGGGAGAGGCGCGACACAAAAAAGTGGACCAGCAGTTGAATGTCTTCGCGCCGTTCGCGAAGTGGCGGAATTTCTATAGGGAACACATTGAGCCTGTAAAAAAGGTCTTCGCGAAACTGATTATTGCGGATCATGCCATCCAAATCACGATGGGTGGCCGCAATCAAACGAACATCGACATGAATGGTCCTTGCACTTCCCAACCGCTCGAACTCCTGCTCCTGCAGGGCGCGCAGGAGCTTCGGCTGCAAATCCAGGGTGATGTCGCCGATCTCGTCAAGAAAAAGACTGCCGTGATCCGCCAGTTCGAACCGGCCCTTTTTTTGTATCAGCGCCCCGGTGAAAGCGCCCTTTTCATGGCCGAATAGTTCGCTTTCCACTAGTCCGGAAGGAATCGCCGCACAGTTCAGACGAACAAATGTGCGCTCCCGCCGCGGACTGAGAGTATGAATTGCCCGGGCAACCAGTTCCTTCCCGGTACCGGTCTCACCATGAAGCAGCACCGTGGAACTTGTGGGCGCCACGATCGCGACCTGGTCCAGCACCTTGCGGATCGCAGCGCTCTTGCCGACTATGTCTTCGAAGTTGTATTCAGATTCAATTTCTGATTCGAGGTAGAGCCGCTGCTCTTCCAGATCGTCGCGCGATGCCCGGAGCCGTCCATAGGCCAGAGCATTCTCCAGTACCAAAGAGATCTGGGTGCCGATCTGCGACAGCAGGTCGCGGTCCGCCTCGTTGAACCCATTAGCCCTGCGACTGCACATGGTCAACAGGCCCAAGGGGCCGTCGGCGCCCAGAAGTGGCACCAGGACGGCCGAAAGGAGGGATTCAGCTCGGGACGCCTCGCGGAGGGACGGAGGTATATCTGCTTCCGCGGGCGAGTAATACTGTGGCGTCCGGAGGTGCGACCATTCGCTCCATAGCTTCGTTGGCTCGGCGACAACAACCTTATCGAGAAAGCCCCTTCCAGTCGGGAAATCGAGAAATCTACGTTCCAAACTGCCCGACTGCTTGTTAAAGAGCCACAACGACGTGAGATCGTTGCCCAAGTGCTTGCGCATCGACCCTGCCACAGCCTGAAACAGTTCCTCCGCTTCCAGCTTACTGACAATATGATTGTTGATCTCCAGCAACAAGCTGAGCCGATCTCGCTGCTTCACGACCTCTCGCTGGTAAAGCTCCGCGCTGTCTCTTGCCAGTGCGCACTCGAGCGCGACCGCAACGTGGGAAGCCAGGGCACTGAGCATCTCGACGTCTTCGGGGGCAAATTGCTGGCCCTGCAACTTTGGCGTTGACAGAATTCCGTAGCGTTTTTGCGCGGTCGATACTGGGAACAAGTAGGTGCTTCGTCCGGCAACTTCGGCTGCAAAAGGAACCATGTCAGGGTGTTCCAACATTACCAGCGACAGGTCCGCGACAAACACCGGTTTCTGTTCGTCCAGCACTTGCGCCACCGGGCCAACGCGTAACAATTTGGCTCCACGCTTTATTGCGGGAGCGTCCGGATCTCGATCAAATTCGAAGGAATGCAAACTTTCGCCGTCATCGCTCAGCACGTAGAGTTCGGCCCCGTGCAATCTGGAAGTGCTGGACAGAACACCTCGCAGGCTTTGCAGGACAGCTTTCACGGTGGGCTGATCGGCCAGGGCAGTGGACGCACCCAGCAGCATTCGATATCGATCTTCGGCGATGGTCATGACGGGTGTGCTCTCCGCAATTCTCAGTTTACAGATCCGAGCAAGCCTGGTTCGCACAGGAATGCGTCTATTGGCTCGGACGATCTCGCTAACCGAACTTCGGTCAAGGTGCGGCACCAGATGTGCGAATCCGACGTGTAGCGGCTTTCGTGAACGCTGAAACGCGCGCCGATTGCTGCACCCCGATTTTTACGCCTTCAAGTATCTGCCAATCAATTTCCCGCTGCAACGACATCCGGATCATTCCGCAAGAGATCCTAACCCGGCGGTCTCATTCCACTTGATATTCCTATCTCTCACTCGCCAGCGGCACCGGAACGGTAGAAAGGAGTTTGTTGATGGCTAAGTCCACAGTCCGATTCATCTCGGAGACGACGCCGGGTACAGTCCGTTGAGACACCGTTCCAACTTCGGAGACAGCATTGCTCCAGACCGTTGCACCGGTCGCGACTCGGGTGATTTGTGCAGAGATTGCAACCTCGACCTTGACCCCCGCTTGGTAATCCACCTCTTCCAGCTTTTCCAACCTGCCGCTGAGAACGTAGTCGTTATTCGGACGGCCGTCATACATAGAGACCATGGAGAACTGACCGCTGGCGCGCAGATGGTCGATGACTGCGTTGGTCACAAGCGTATGCGGATCTGCCGCCCAGCGGTGGTATTCGTAGAAGCCGACTTCCTCCGGCGTCGTCCGGTACACAATGGGCCCTTGCCGCAGATAACCCGGCGATTGGAATTCTCGCACTGCTATTGACGTTCGGACGTTTTCCGGGGCCGGTGGATCCGGCGGGGACGGCAAATTAAGCGTGTAATACGCGGGGTATCTTACCCTACCGCAGCCAGCCAGAGCGGGCAGAAGTGCCACCATCAATGCAAGCGCTGTCACACTTTTCTTCATGTCGATTCTCCTCTCCTGACCGACCGCTTATTTTGGAACCTGGTGGTCCTCGGGTTGTTTCACTCTAACCAAGCTCCACGGACGCTGTTTCAGCGAGTTCGTGAACTGATTGAGGTTGTCGGTCGCCTCGCGCAGATTCTCTACCGTGTCGCCAATCTTGTAGTCGTTGGCTCGCACAATGATCTGCATGGACTGCAGCAAGCCTTTGGCTTGTTCCAAGGTGGTCTGTAATTCAGCCAAGTCTTTTCGCACCGGATCACGCAGATCGGTCACCGTGCCATTCACATTCTGGATGGTGTCGTCGGCATGCTCGCTAACCCTGGCCAACTGGTCTGTGAGGCGGTCAATCTTTGGACGCTCGTCGGCGACCAATCGGTCAATGTTATCCAGAATGGCTTGGACCTTTTTCTGATTCGGCGGCCCGGTCATCGTGTCCAGGTTGGCAAGCAGATGGTTCATGTTGCCGCTAATGTCGCTGAGTTCTCCCTGTGCCTGCGTGATCAGCGTATTTGCGCTGTCCGCAACGGTTGCCAGTTTCCCGGCAATCTCATCCAGGCTGGCCGCTTCTTGCGAGGCGACGGTTGAGTCTGGAGGTAGACGCTTGGCATCAATAGTGCCCGTTGTGATCGACAGGGCCGCGCTGTTCATCACGCTGACGAAGCCCAGCTTGGCCACTGATTTCTCATTCAGTGGAGTGTCCTTTTTGACTTCCAGCAGAATCTCGATTCGGGTTGGATCCGTGGCCCAGGGCCGCACGGCTGTAACTTTGCCCACGTTCATGCCTCCATACAGCACGGAAGCTCCGGGCTCAAGCCCTCCAGCATATCGCAAGTAAGTGCGATATTGCACGGTGCCGCCACTATACTGCGCATTCAACAGGTAGATGACGGTGAACGCGAGTACAGCGAAACAGCCGAGGACAAAGGCACCGACCTTTGCTTCGGTGGTCATGGTTTTGCCTCCTGACTTTGCACATACCGTTCCAGATAGGAGGCCAATGCCGGCGTATGCACCGGGTTGGCCGGCACACGGTTGAGGAACTGCCTCACGCGTGGATGCTGGTTTGCGCGTATTTCGTCTTTTGTGCCGACTGCGAGGAGCCTTCCATCGAATAGCATCGCAATCCGGTCGGCGATGCAGAAAGCGCTCTCGAGCTCATGGGTGACAACAAGCGCCGTGATCTGAAACGTCTCCTTGAGAAACAGAATCAGTTCGTCCAGTTCCGCCGCCACGATAGGGTCAAGGCCTGCCGAGGGCTCGTCCAGCACTAGGATTTCGGGATCCAATGCGAGAGCCCGGGCAACTGCCGCACGCTTCTTCATGCCCCCTGAGAGTTCCTGGGGGTGCAGTTTGCCGAAATCTGCCAGGCCCACTACTGCCAATTTCATCCAAACGATCAAGTCAATGATTGTAGGAGCGAGAGCGGTGTGCTCCCGCAGGTTGAGTGCGATGTTGTCTTCAAGCGACAGTGAATTGAACAACGCCGCGCTTTGAAAGGCCACTCCAATCGAGCGCCGGACTTTCTTCAAATCCGGCTGTGAGCAGCGCGTGATATCTGTACCTTTGATCGAGACAGTGCCTGACTTCGGATGCTCGAGACCAAGAATTTGCCGCAACAGTGTGCTCTTTCCTGAACCGCTGCCTCCAAGCAGAACCGTGATCTGGCCTGGCTCGATGTCAAGGTTCAAACCATCGAGGACACGCCGGCCATCGTATTCCACTACCAGATCGCGCACGGAAATTATGGACATTTACGTTTTTCCCACGAAGTAAAAGATGGTAGTGAATATCGCATCGGCGACGATGACCAGGAACGTTGATCGCACGACCGCCGAAGTTGTCGAGCGGCCCACTGCGTCGGGCCCGCCGCGCACACGAAGTCCTTCCAGGCATCCCACGTGAGCAATAATGGTCGCGAATGCCAAGCTTTTGATCATCGCGGCGACCACATCCCGCAACTCAATCGAGGTCAGCACGTATCGGAAATAGAGCAGGAGAC
>Ga0224558_1000979_pt1 | contig 31929 bp, 28 predicted proteins | sample 714S32024metaG_FD_180682 | JGI IMG/M metagenome (GOLD analysis project Ga0224558, IMG submission 180682) | Peat soil microbial communities from Stordalen Mire, Sweden - 717 S3 20-24 | ecosystem: Environmental > Terrestrial > Soil > Wetlands > Peat | place: Sweden: Norrbotten County, Stordalen... | reverse complement strand
ACTCAAAGACGTCAACCCAGAAGACTACCCTGACATCCACAAGATGGCTATCCTGGCCGATGTGGCTCCATACTCACGTGAGTACCAGGTGTTTCCGTCCTGCCTGCCCCAAAACCCCTCGCGCGCCCGCGCGGAAACCGCCGCCGCGCCAGCCGAACCGGAAGATGACCCAGGATTTGCAGAAATCGACGATGACGAACCAATCGAAGAGATCGAAGAACTGGATGATGCAGCCTGACGGCAACAATTCCTCTCTTCAATTGGGAATCGGATTGCAAGCCACACGTCCGAAATCTGTGGGAAAATTCCGATAGCGCTCCTATTGAGCGCAATGGGCTGTTCTCATCAGTTGAGTTCCCCCTAAGTGATGTTCCTTAATACCGGCCGACTAATTGGACTTAAACTTGCCTTTCGGCACAACGGTCACTCGAGTACTCGCGTGCGGCTAACATCAAATGGATGATCGATGAGACGTTCGACGCGCTCGACAAACTGATTTGTGGCCGGAAGCTCGGCGTGCACGTCAAATGCGGCTTCATTGGTCCAGCGAGCATGGAGCCAAAACAGACGCGGGTCTTGTACGGAGCGGTAGGCCTGAATGGAGATACAGCCCGGCTCAACTCGAACGCGGGCAACAGCATCCTGCAATTCGGCAGCCACCGCTTGTTCCTTCCCCTGAATAGCGTGAAACCGCGCGAAGATCACGAGTTCTTCCGATGACACCATTGACTTCTCCATCACAGGGCCAGCGTGGACACTGGCCGCTTGCGGCGTGTGACCGCCTTCCGCTACTGTAAACAAACCAGTGAAGAGCAGGACGGCGCCGATCGCACCAGGTATCCATTTCGAAAGTCTCGTCGAAGCCGCTTTGTAGCCACCAAATCTCATGGCCTGATTCTACTCCTCATCCGATTGCTCCCACCTTACAGCCATGTACTAGAAGCGATTCCCGGTTTGTGCATAATCGCCTTACCACTCGGGGTGCGGCTCAGAAGGATGTTGTGGACATCGCTACTCCTTGCTCTTGAGCTTGCTGTCGTTTTCGCGGATGAACGCCTCGATCTCAGGAGCGCTGGCAAGAATGCGGAGCCACTGTTCCTTGTAGAGGGTGACGGGGAAACGTCCCATTCCGTAGAGGGATACGGCACCTTTCTCGCTGACCTTGAGACTCAACCCTGCTGAATCCTTGCTCTTGAGTTTTGCGTTTTCTGCACGCAAACGCTCCAACTCGGCTTTCATTTCCGCTTCGTTCATGCCGTCTCTCCCATTCTGTTTTTCGCTTCAATCGTCTCATTGCAAACTGGTTGCGCCGAGCCACAAGACTCCGCTGCACCGGCCAAAAGCGCCTCGATCCGCTCGACTTCGAGCCGCCTGAGTCTCGCGGTGCTGGTCCATTGCTCCATCCGCTCAGCATCAGTGGAAAACTCGGCGGAGATTTCCATCCACCGGTTCTCGTTCTCATGGGCCACCCGCAGCGCGGCCTGAAGCGCCTCATTTATCTGATCCCTTGATGAATTCATTCAGGAATCAGTTTATATTGTCCTCGCAATTCCTTCCCAAGACGGTCAATACGGCAATCCAGCGCAATCACGTATAGCGTGCCGGCCTCACTTTCTTCACATCCGAACCAGTATTCCGACTGAGGTAAATCCAAATGAAACCATCCAAGCTCTACGAAGCGCTTCATGCGCTGATCGGCGAACGTGTGCCGTTACACATCTGGGGCGCCTGCGGCGTTGGCAAATCGCAGATCGTCGCTCAAGTGGCCGACGATCTCGACTATGAGTTCCTTGACGTTCGCGCCGTGCAACTCGATCCGGTCGATCTGCGCGGCCTGCCGCGCATCGCCGCAGAACAGACCGAGTGGGTTCCGCCCAAGTTCCTACCCACCTACGGCAAAGGCATTCTGTTTCTGGACGAGTTGACCTCGGCGCCGCAGATGACGCAGGCCGGCTGCTACCAGCTCGTTCTCGACCGTAAACTGGGCGAATACGTGCTCCCTGATGGGTGGGTCGTCATCGCCGCCGGCAATCCGGCTTCGGAGCGTGGCGTGCACTTTGCGATGCCGCGGCCTCTCCGAAATCGTTTTGTCCATCTCGAACTCGAAGCCGGTACCATTGGCCTTCGGGCTTCCGGTGCTGGTGCGGCGGATGAGCGCGGCGCGGACACAGGTGGCACTGGCGGGGAAGTAGTTTTTCAACTTGCTTCACACCGAGTTCCAGCGGGAGGAGGAACCATGGCAGCTACGGCAGAGGCTATGCGCGTGCCCGTCGAGTTCAGCGTCAAGCGCCTGGACGATGCCAAGGGGTGGCAGAAGAGGGTTTTGCAGGAGGATCCCAAGGATCCTGAAGCGGCCTACACGGTCAGAGGTGGCCCGCCAGCAGATAGACGCAGAGACCGCGCCAACGGCTGCGGCAGAGGGGAGTTCTGATAGTTCACAGCAGCCTCCGTCCAAGGGTGAACAGCCGACTGCTGAGACGACACAGCCAGCACAACCGCCGAAGCCCAAGCGTTACCACGGCACAATTGTGCTTGATCCTGCACGAGTCGGTCGTGACGCCAGTAAGATTGCCGACGAGGTGATTACGCATCTGGTGGGACTGGTTGGGTCAAACGTGAAGATCACACTGGACATCGATGCAGAAATCCCGGCTGGCGTACCTGACAATGTGGTTCGGACGGTCACTGAGAACAGCCGGACCTTGAAGTTTGGAAGCAATAGCGGGTTTGAGAGGGAGTAGCTGCCACTCGGCATCGTGAACACGGATGGACAGGGTACCCAGAACGGTTCGCAGACGCGTGACAAAAGGCTCCAGGCGGGTTATAAGCCAGGAGGTTGGGGACATGCTTCGACCGCGTGCTCAACGCTTCAGCCTAGAGTACTCATCCGAATTCAGATTGAGGAACACTCCGCATCTTCCCATCACACTGGCCTGATCCATCATTAGCCGGCCCTCCTGATCCGAGAGCCCGCCGCATAAGCTTCTGCAAACGCCCTCTGTATCCGCGCCATTGCGGCCTGGAAGGACCCATGTGCGCAGTAGTGATCGCCATGGCTGGCCACGGAGCCTGGATCAGTGCGTGTAAAGCGAAAACTCCCTGGAAACTAAATTGGTGGTCTTGAAAGCATGGATACTGAAAAAACATCCTTTGTCGTGCATTCGACGCTTTGTCGTGCAAAACAGGGGGAATAGACGGAATTGGTGCGACAATTGCGACTAAAAGCGACAATAGAGAATTGAAGTAACTTATTTAATATCTTATATTTACGATTAGAATCAACAGGATACATAAAATGCTGGCGGAGAGAGGGGGATTCGAACCCCCGATAGAGCTTTTGACCCTATAACGGTTTAGCAAACCGCCGCCTTCAGCCACTCGGCCATCTCTCCGGGTCTCAAGTGGATTATACCGGAAGTCGGCTTGCAGTGCGGCGGAGCTTGGTTTGCTGACCTGATTTGCGTGGGTGAAAAGATGCGCTCCGGAGCAGAGGTTATTTGCCTGCTTTCTTCGCGTCGAGCCTGGCCTTATTCTCTTCAAACTGTTTGGCGGAGTGCACTACCTGGTCGCGCGCATAGGCAGCGTCGTGCCAGCTCTTGATCTCCACACGCTTACCCTCTAAGTCTTTGTAAATAGAGAAGAAATGAGTGATCTCCTTTAACATGTGCGGATAGATGTCGGTGTAGTTCCACACGTTGTTGTAGCGCGGGTTATTTTTGCCCACCGCCAGCACCTTTTCGTCGAGAATGCCCTGGTCCATCATCTCCAGCAGGCCGATGGGGCGCACCTCCTGCACGCAGCCGGGAAAGCTGGGCCCCGGAACCAATACCAGCACGTCCAGCGGATCGCCGTCGTCGCTCAGCGTGGAAGGAATGAATCCGTAGTCGCCGGGATAATGCACCGGGGAATGCAGGTTGCGGTCCAGCTTGAAGACGTGTAACTGCTTGTCGTACTCGAACTTCTGGGTTCCGTCCAGGGGGATTTCAATGACCACGCGAAAGACCTCGGGGGCGCGATCGCCAATCGGCAACTCGAGATAATTGACCATATCTTTGACTCTCCTCGGGGACCGCGGCAACTCGACCAACCCCCGAAACAACTATTTTCGTTGATGTTGGAGGGGTGTGTCTATCTCGCGCTGTGCGAACTTCCCGTGAGCTGCCACCCCAGAGAGCAACGACCGCTCACCGCGGACCCCGAGTGGAATTGGGGTAAAACTCGCGAATAATCTGCGCATATAGATACATGAAAATCTGTAAGGAGCGGGTATATAAAAGCGGTTTTTGAGGGGTAAAATGACGAAAAACCCAGTCTAGACCAGGTCAAGTCGGTGGTCCAGGAACAGGGAATAGCCACCCCAGCGACGAAGGCCTGTCGCCGGGGACCCCGGCAGGGAATAGGGGTCACGATCCCTGAAAATGTTCCACGTGGAACATATTCATTTTGTTGAATTTAGCTCGATGTTTACTACATAATTATCAGCAAGGTTTTGAAAATAAATTTGGGATTAGTTCCCTATTCCCTGATCCCTGTATTCCTATTCCCTGCTTTTACCTCCATCCTGCCTTGGATGGCTGTAGGCCGCCGGGGGCACGTCTGTCAGGGGTAGCGCGGGGCCTTCCCACAACAGGCGTGGTGCACCCTGGCTGGCCGAGTGCAGCCCTTCCAGATGAAACGTGTGTTTGCCGGCACGCAAACCCAGCGAACCGCGCTCAGTACGCATCGCGTTGCCCGGTGATCCGCAGACCTGGGCAAACGAAGGCCCGGTCCTGGCCACTTCCACGCCGTCGATCACCAGCCGAGCGCCATCGCGAGCCAACAGATGAAATGTATAGCCGCCGTCAGTGGGAATATCGATGAGGCCGTCCCACGCGGCGGCATAATGCGTAAAGCCTTGCGCGTCCGCGTGCAAGTTGAGCCCTTCCCCCATAAAGACCACGCGTTCTTTGGCAAGGTTCGGCAGCTCGGTCCATTCTCCGGGATAAATCCGCCATGAGAGGCCGGCAACCACGGAGGCGGCTGCGCTTACGGCATCGTGCCAGTGAGCCACGGCCACCAGTCCCTGCGCCGCCCAGTCCTGGGTTCCGTCGCGATCCTCAACGTGGAGCAGAACTCGAAAGCGGCCCGCTCCGTTGGCCGCCCCATCCAGCTGAGTTCCCTCGGCGTCCGGCAAACTGTGACTCACACGGCGGCCACTGGCTTGCGTCCCATCGCCAAAGATCCAGGTGTAATGCGCGCCGGGCGAGGGTTGCGCGGTGAAGGTGACCTTCTCTCCCGGAGCAAAGACCGGCGGCTCCACGGTGAACGCCGCCACCGCACCGTGCCGTGCCGTAAAATGCGCCGGCTGCGCGCCGTCGCCTGTCGCCAGCGGCAGGTCGGCATTTGTGGCCGCGCGGCTCTGCCCGTACTTCACATTGTCAAAGGTCACGCCCGCCACATCGCCGGTCATCGTGGAATCGGCCAGCGGCGGCTGGTCAAGCGCCCAGATGTTGCGGAAGGTGAACCCGTGCAAGCCCGGATATTCCTGCTCCATCTGCGCCAGCGAGTACCAGTTGTCCAAAAATAGATTTTCAAACTTGTAGTCGGAGTGAATTCCCTTGGCTCCGTTTGCGCCCCACATGGCAAACAACCCAAAGGTCTGCCCACATGCCCCCAGGCCGCCGTGCAGAATGTCCGTATCGCGCAGCGTAAAGTTGCTCGAGTTGAAGGTCTTGCGCGGCCAACCGGTGCGCACAATGTTCGAGATGCTGGTAGAGAGCACGCTGTTTTCAACGAGGATATTTCGCACATCGTTGCCGGGTCGCAGCATCGCTTCGTCCGTGTAGCCGTCCCAGTTGCCCTGCACGACAAGTACATCGTCCGAGGAGCGGATAAAGGCGTTGCGCACCACCGCGTCGCCGCCGCCCAGCCAGTCTATGCCGTCCTGGTTGGCGTTCCCCGGGTTGCCGCCGATCACGCGCAGATCGTCGTACACAAATCCAAAAGAATCCTTCATTTGGATCGACCACGTCCTCGACCTCACAATGCAGGTCAGCCCGTAGATCTCCACGTTCTTGGCTTCCATCGCGTCCACGCAGTGCCAGTCAGGCTTCTGCATCCAGCCTTCGTCACCGTTGGGGTCCTGGGGTCCGTCATAGACAATGGTTCCTCGACCAAAGACTTTTACATTCTCAACTTTCCATAGATTCAGGCTACCGAAAAAGTACGAGCCAGGCGCCAGATAAAGCGTCTCGCCGCTCTTGGGGTTCAGGCTCTGGTGATAAACCCCCGGCTTAAAAACGCGAATCTTGGGATCGCGCGGCAGCGGCGGTGGCGGCGTCCCTGCAAACAGAAACAGCATCGCCGCGTGGTTTAGAAAGTCGCCGGGCCGGGAGATGGAGAGCTTGGCAGACCCGTTGAGCCGGAAACGAATCGTCTGCCCTGTACGCACCGGCCGAATCCCAAGCCGCCAGGGCTGAATGTCCACGCCCTTATCCCAGAAACCCTTTTCAGCGGCAGTAATCTCCACATTCACCGGACCAGTCGCGTCGAAACTGACATACTCATAACTCGCGGCAGCGTGCGCCACATCCACCGGCTGTCCGTTCACGCGAACCGTGAAAGCCGTCGAGCGCATCTCCGGCGGAACAGGAGCGGATTGCACGCGAGCCGCCGCGTGGGAGGCAATGGGAAGCGCGAGAACAGCCACAAGCAGCGGACGAAAAGCCAGCAAGAAGAGTCTCCGGCAACAAAGTGGGGACGAAACCACTGTAACACCGGCGGAGGACCGCAAGGTGTATTCCGCGAGCGATGGGTCGCCATATTGCTGGACAGTTTCGCCGCGTCGTTGTATATAGAGGTGTTGCAGAAAGGTCGCTTCTGTGCGCAATCTACTGTTGCCAGTGACTCTCACCTTTTTCGCATTGGGAGCTGTAGCCTTAGGCGCTCCAGCGTCGAAGATTTCACAACTGCCCGATGGAACGCTGTCGGGCAACATGTATTCGAACGACGCACTGGGAATAAGGTACGAATTCCCAAGCGAATGGACGGCGATTGCCGACCCAAAGGGTCCCACAAAACTCGATGGCTGGAAGCCGGATGGGCCTGCGAATCGATGTTCGAAGGAACTCTTACGGATTGACGCTCCACGCCACGTAGAAGGCAGATTTTCCTCCTTTGCAACTCTTATCGCCATCGATCCTGGTTGCATTTCCGCCCCCGATTTCCCTCGTTCGAACGAGGAACGAGACCAGGTCGGTAGGGTGGTGGACAAGATCATTAAGGTTTTCAAGAATACCCCCTATATCTCACCCTATAGCATTCAAGCCATTGCATTTATGTCCCATGGACGGCAAGGAAAAGTGATCTTTCACCTGACCGGGGGGGTCATTATCAATGCCATCGAAGAAATCGACGGGCATCCTTCTCCAAAGAAGGAACCGCTGACGGTGAACACATCGTTCGCGCTTGCGGAATCCAAAGGCTACTGGGTGGCGTGGGCTTACCTGGCAGACGACCCCTCGACGGAAGAATTGAAGAAGAGCGCAAAGATCGCATTCGAAGACGATCTGCCGCAATAGTTGACGAGGTCAGGCCCTTGCATAGAGTTTCGTGGCTCTGGGCTGGGAGAGATGCGGGTTGGCCGGGACTGATGGATGGCGAGCTCTAAATCCCTTCGCCCATCGAGACATACTGCCGCAGCCGCTCCAGCTCCTCGTGGTAAGCTGAGCGCTCAGCCTCTTCCGCCGTGAAGGGCTCCGCCGCCTGCGCAACTCTGCCAAGGTGCAATTCCAGCTCCTCCACGCGGCCCGACAGCGCAATCAGCGCGTCGGAGAGCGGGTCCTTCACGTCGTGCGGATCGGTAATCAGCACCCGCTGCCCGTTGCGATAAACAATGTGCGCCGGAACGCCCACCACCGTCGAGTTGGGCGGCACGTCGGCCAGCACCACCGAGCCCGCGCCCACGCGCGAGTTCTCGCCGACGGTCACGTTGCCCAGCACGTTGGCGTTGTTGCCGATAAAAACCCCGTCGCACACCGTGGGATGGCGCTTGCCGTGGCCCTTGCCCGTGCCGCCCAGCGTCACACCCTGGTACATGGTCACATCGTTGCCCACTATCGATGTCTCGCCGATCACCACTCCGGTTGCGTGGTCAATGAACAACCGCCGGCCAATCTGCGCGCCGGGATGAATATCGACGCCGGTAAAAAAGCGACCCACCTGCGAGAGCAGCCTTGCAGCCAGCCGCAGCCGCGCGTCCCACAGCCAGTGCGAGACGCGATGAATCCAAACTGCCCACAGCCCCGGATAGCAGAAGAATACTTCCACCCGCGAACGCGCCGCCGGGTCGCGCTCCAGCACGGAGTTGATGTCATCGCGGATGCGGGCAAACAGGGCCATAACGTTCTCAATATCGCGGCAGAATGATCGCTCGAAAAGGACGCAGCATCATTAACCGCGCCCCTTCAAAGCATAATGCCTTCTGGCCAGCACTTACACGGCAATCGCCTCTACCGGCAAAGCCAGCGCCTGCTGGCGCAGCGACTCGAAGAGAATGCTGGTCAGATAACGCTCGCCGAAATCCGGCAGAACCACCACAATCAGCTTGCCCTTATTCTCCGGCCGCGCGGCCACCTTCAGCGCCGCGACAACTGCCGCGCCCGAGCTTATGCCCACAAACAAGCCTTCCTTCAGCGGTAGCTCGCGCGCTGCATTAACAGCTTCGTCGTTACCCACCTGGATCACCTCATCCACCAGTCCAGTGTCCAGCACGCCCGGCACAAAGCCCGCGCCGATGCCTTGAATCTTGTGCGGCCCCGGCTTGCCGCCGCTCAGCACCGGGCTGTCGGTCGGCTCCACGGCGATGGCCTTGAATCCCGGCTTGCGCTCCTTGATGTATTTCGCCACGCCAGTAATCGTCCCGCCAGTTCCAACTCCAGAGACGAGAATGTCCACCTTCCCATCCGTGTCGTTCCAGATCTCCGGTCCGGTGGTGTGGTAGTGGATCGCCGGATTGGCGGGATTGTTGAACTGCTGCAAAATATACCCGTTCGGCGTCTTGGCTAGAATCTCATCGGCCTTGGCGATGGCGCCCTTCATGCCATTCGGCCCCGGCGTCAACACAATCTCCGCGCCAAAGGCCAGCAGCAGCACGCGCCGCTCCAGGCTCATCGTCTCCGGAATGGTGAGAATCAGACGGTAGCCCTTCACCGCGGCCACAAAGGCCAGCGCGATGCCGGTGTTGCCGCTGGTCGGCTCAATCAGCACCGTCATGCCGGGAGTAATCTTGCCCCTCCTCTCGGCATCGTCGATCATCGCAAAGCCAATGCGATCCTTCACGCTCGATACCGGGTTCTGGCTCTCCAGTTTGGCCACAACGGTTGCGGGCAGCCCGGCAGTCACTTTGTTCAATCGGACCAACGGTGTCTTGCCAATAAGTTCCGTTACATTCGCGGCGATGTTCGCCATGATAACCTCCTCTTTCCGGGATGCAATCCCAGACGGCTCTGATTCATTTTTGTAAGGGGTAACAAGTCAAACTGTGATGCGGGGAAGAGCGCCCTGAAACAGAGCGCACGTCTTTATCGCAACTGGCACCAGGGCGGTGTTAGCGACATCGACGCATAAGTAGAGCATAAAACAGGTATGCGGTTTTTTGCAAGCGGAAGTTCGGCAGTTACGCGAATAACTTCTTGCGCAAGATCAAGCCATAAGCAACAATCCACTCCAGGCTATTATTCTGAAATGTGACGACCACGACTTACACACCCGCCCAGATCCTGCCCCGTATCCTGCCTCGGAGGAGTTTGCTCCTATCCATTCTTCGATGGCTTGTCATCGCCGCAGCGCTTCTTTGGCTGCTTGCCGCGCTGACGCTTGTGGCCGCGCGGTGGATCGATCCGCCAACCACTGCGGTACACATCCAACGGCGCGTGCAGGCCTGGATACACCACAAGCCGTATCGCAAACGCTACACCTTCATTCCGCTCAGCCAAATCTCGCCCCACCTCCAGCACGCTGTAGTCGCCGCCGAGGATGCGCGCTTCTACCAGCACCATGGCTTCGACTGGCACGAGGTTGAAATCGCAGCCCAGGAAGATATGGAAGGCGAACGCGCGCGCGGAGCTTCCACCATTACGCAGCAACTCGTAAAAAATCTGTTCTTCGGAACAGGCCGCTCTTTTCTCCGCAAGGGTGCGGAGGCCACATTGGTGCCGGTGGCGGAATTCGTCCTCGGCAAGCAGCGCATTCTGGAACTCTACCTTAACGTGGTCGAATGGGGCCCTGGTATTTATGGTGCGGAGTCGGCATGTCGTTACCATGACGGAATCGCGGCCCGGAATATCGGCCGGCAACAGGCGGCACGGCTCGCCGCGATTCTGCCTGCTCCCCTGAAGCGGCGGCCCGAGCGCATGAATCACTACAGCGCGGTCATCCTTGAGCGGATGGATCAAATGGGCTGGTAATCATGAGCGGCATATTACCTGTGCTGCGCCGGGAGCACCAGCCTCTGAGCTTGTTTGCGCCAAATCAAGCGCCGTCCAACTGCCCCATCAACTCTTCCCACTCGGCGGTGAAGGCGTCTAACTGTTCGCGTAACTCCTCAGCCAGCGCGGTCAGCCGCTGCGTCTCGGCGGCGTTGACATAAACCCCCAACTGCTCCTCGGTGTGCGCAATCGCGGCTTCAATCCGAGGAACTTCTTCTTCCAGAAACGCGCAGTGCTCCTCCATCTGCTTCTGCTTGATGGGATTCAGCCGCCGCGGACGCTCCTTTGCGGCATCAGCCTCAGCCTCATTTCTATTGCCATTCTTCGCGGCAATTTCCAGCGGCTTCTGCTTAGTCGTAATCTCAACGGAAAGGCTGCCGTCTGCAAGACCCTTCCAGCGCAAATAATCTTCGTAATTTCCTTCGTGGCTGGTCACCTTGCCGCCCTCCACTTCTAGCACACGCGTGGCCAGCCGGTCGATGAAGTAGCGGTCATGCGACACGAAGACCACAGTCCCGCTGAAGGCCGCCAACGCTTCGAGCAGCACGTCCTTGGCGCGCATGTCTAAATGATTAGTCGGCTCATCGAGCAGCAGAAAATTCGACGGCGAAACCAGAATTCTTGCCAGCGCAAATCGGTTGCGCTCGCCGCCCGAGAGCACGCCCAACTGCTTGAAGACATCGTCTCCGCTGAATAGGAAACAGCCCAGCAGCGACCGCAATTCGCCCTCCGGCACCTTGACCGCGGCGCGGCTGATGTCGTCCAGCATGCGCACATCGCCGTCCAGCACCTTGTACTGGTCCTGCGCAAAGTACTCGCTCACCACATTGTGCCCTAGTTTGATGTGTCCCGCGGTGGGCGCTTCGGCTCCGGTCAGCAAACGAATCAGCGTGGACTTACCCGCGCCGTTCACACCCACCAAAGCCACACGGTCGCCGCGATCGATTCTGAAGCGCACGTCCTTGAACACCTCTTTCGCGCCATAACTCTTCGCGAGCCCCTCCGCCTCCGCCACCATGCGCCCTGAAGGCGGCGGCTGGGGAAACCGGAAGTGAATCGACGACTCCTCTTCGGGAATTTCAATGCGCTCAATCTTCTCCAGCTCCTTGACGCGGCTCTGCACCTGCTTGGCCTTGGTGGCCTGCGCGCGGAAGCGGTTGATGAAGGCTTCCAGGTGTTCGATCTGCTGCCGCTGGTTGTTATATGCCGCCTGTAACTGCGTCCGCCGTTCGTCTTTTTGACTTAGGTACTTTGTGTAATTGCCCTGATAAATATTCACCCGTTTATTCCAGATCTCAACGGTTCTATCAATAGTTACATCCAGAAAATACCTATCATGCGAGATAAGTATGTAACCGAAGGGATAACTCTTGAGATAGTCTTCGAGCCAGTTACGCGTCTCAAGATCTAAGTGGTTAGTCGGCTCATCCAATAACAATAGATTAGGCTTGGCCAACAGCAGTTTTGCCAGCGCGATGCGCATCTGCCAGCCGCCGCTGAACTCATCCGTCTGCCGCGTCCAGTCTTCCTTGCCGAAGCCCAGGCCGGTCAGCACGCCGCCCACCTGCGCGTCTAGCGCATAGCCGTCCAGCGCGTGAAAGCGTTCCTGGAGCATCGAGTAGCGCTCTGCCGCGGCCTCGTACTCCGTGCTGGCATGCTCCAGCACGGCCAGTTGCCCGCCCAGCCGCTCCACCTCGCGGGCCATCTCGTGCAGCTCGTCGAAGACGCTCAGGCACTCTTCGAAGACCGACTTGCCGGTCAGCGCCAGCCCCTCCTGCGGCAGGTAGCCGATGCTCATACCCCGCGTCTGCTGCATCTGGCCGTAATCCAGAGACTCCAGACCGGCCAACACTTTCATGATGGTGGATTTCCCCGTGCCGTTCGCGCCGACCAGCGCCGTCTTTTCCTTGCTTCGGATCAGCCAGTTGGCTTCCAGAAACAAGACTCGCGGGCCATACCGCTTACCGGCATTTTGCAGGGAGAGCATCTACTCCATTTTCGCAGACCACCTGCAGTGGGGCCATCGGGTCGCTATTCGCTCGCATAAGCCTTTGGCGCGGCCGAAGCCCACCAGCACAATCCTGGTGACGCTGCCTCTCTGTTTAGCTGATCGCGTTGCGCGATTATGACGCTTCCGTTATCGGAAAAAACGATCCGCCCGTAGTGTCGCAACGATCTGCGTCGCGGGATCGAGGGCAGTCGAAGCTCCCGAAGATTTGTTGGCCGGCGGCCGGAACTCAACCTTCAGAGTCATATGCTTGTTTGCCAGGAACTCGGCGCTCGCAATATTCGAAGACTTTTGCACGCCGCCGCCGCGTACCATCACTCGGAATTCATGTACCCCCGGCGGAACAAACAGGTTTTCAGAGTCCGCCTTGTCGCTTGTGGAGCCCTTGAAATACGTCTTCCCGTTCATCAGAACGGTGATGGTCAGGTTGGGCGGAAAGTGATCCAATTCAATCTTTAAACGAGTATTTTGTTTGGGGTCAAGCGTCTTTGGATTGAAAGCCACAGCGGAAGTTTGCGAGCGGGACACTGGTGAGGCGGCAGCACTGTTTGTCCCCGTGGGTGTCGTCTCCGGCTCGGCAATGGGGGCCGGTATCGGCGCTCTCTCCGGCTGGGAAGATGCAGTTGCCTCCGGCGGTGGTTGTTGCGGAGCATGGTGGCGATGCTGCCGCCAATACCATCCGCCCACCGCAACTGCGGCAATAAGAACGGCCACCGTAACAAGCAGCATGTCACGCTTTGTTGCCATCCGAGGCTGCTTTATCGCGACCTTGGCTCCGGATGCCGAAGGAGGATTCGACGGCAAAGTGGAATTAAGGTCGAAGGTATCCTCCGTTGCCTTCCCCGTTCCTGTAGCCAACGGCGCCGTTGCCTGCAAGCTCAAAGCTTTTGAATCGGCGCGCAGCAGCGCCAGTTCCTGAGCGATTTCCTCGCCGGTCTGGTAGCGGTTCGCGGGGTTTTTCGCCAGGCACTTCAGAATCAAGCCTTCTAACTTGGCGGGAATGGCGGGATTCAGTTTTGCGGGCGGAATCGGTTCCGTGTGGACAATCTTGTAGGAGACCGCGGTCATCGTCTCGCCGGAGAAAGGCTGCTCTCCAGTTGCCATCCAGTACAGGATTACGCCCAGTGAGAACAAGTCGGCGCGGGGATCGATAGGCATGCCGGTAAACTGCTCCGGCGGCATGAACGCCGGCGTTCCCAGAAGCTGACCAGTGGTGGTGATTTCTCCGGCGGTGAGCTTGGCAACGCCAAAATCCGTGATCTTCGGCCGTTCAGACCCATAAGCTTCGGCCGAGGTGAGCAGAATATTCGCCGGCTTAATGTCGCGGTGAATCACGCCATTGTGGTGCGCGTATCCCAGGGCTTCTGCGATCTGCTGCCCGATCTCGCAGACCCGTTCCAGCGTGAACCGCTCGCCCTTCTTGATGGCATGGTCGAGGGTCTGCCCTTTGACGTACTCCATCACCAGGTAAGGCATTTCCTCGTGTTCGCCGACGTCGAAGACAGGCACTATTCCGGGATGCGCCAGAGCGCCCGCGGCGCGCGCTTCGCGATAAAACCGCTGGCGGAATTCGCCGCCTTGCTCGCTGGCCAGCGCCACTGTGTGGATGGTTTTCAGCGCGACAATGCGATCCATCGAAGGATCGCGCGCGCGGAATACGCTGCCCATGGCGCCGTGGCCCAACTCATCGAGAATCTCGTACCGACCAATGGTCTTCAGTGTACTCATGGCTCAAATCGTACCACTCTAGCACAGCGTTGGCTGGTTTCGAAACACTACCGCTCAGGCGGCCGGAACAGCATTTTGGGCAGACGCGCGATAACGCACCAACAGCAAGGTAATGTCATCCGACTGGCTTTCGCCGCGTGCAAATGCATCGACCGCATCCAGAACGATCTTTTTGAGAGACTCGAGCGACGCCTCCTGCCGGCCGTCAAGAACCTCGCTAAGCCGGGGAAAGCCGAATAGTTCCTGGTCAGGGTCTTGGGCTTCGGTGATGCCATCGCTGAAAAGTACCAGCGTATCCCCGTCCTCCAGCTTCAGGGTGGCGGCGGTGTATTCGGCCTGTGCCACCAGGCCAACCGGAAACGAGCCTTCCGTATAAAGTTCGCTGACCTCGCCGCGCCTGAGCAGCAGCGGCGACGGATGCCCGGCCTTGATGTATTCCAGCGTGCCGTCGCCGTCGAGGGTGCCGAAGAACATGGTTGCGTACCGGCCCACTTCGGAGTGTTCGCAGAGGAATCGGTTGATGTGATTGAAGACACGGACAGGATCGGTGCCCAGGGCCATGGCGGAAAGCGCTCCCTGCAGCATGGTGGTAAGAAGCGCCGCGCCCAGGCCCTTGCCGGAGACGTCGGCAATCAGAAAGGCGGTGCGATCCTGGCCGGCGGAAAAGACATCGTAGTAGTCGCCGCCGACGGCATGGCAGGGGGAGTGCGTGCCGGTCACGGCAAGATGCGGAAAGTCGCGCATGCCCTGGGGGAGCAGAGCCTGCTGGATCTCGCGGGCAATGGAGAGTTCCTGCTCCAGACGCTGCCGCTCGCGCTCCCGTTCCACCAGGCGGGCGTTGTCCAGAATGCTGGCGGCTTCCACTCCCAGCGCATCGAGTATCTGGCGGTCGAGGTCGGAAAATGCCGCTGGGCGCTTGGAGTCGAGATAAATGGCGCCTAGAAACTCGCCCCGCTTGAGCACGATGGAATCCGCCGAATTGGCGCGGGGCATAGCGTACAGCGGAATGGCAACGACGGAACGAAGATGTTGCAAGAGGATGCTCTGTGCGCTCTTCAGGTCCGTATCGGCCTGATTCAGGTCTTCGCTTATGACCGTAGCCTGGCGGTCCATTGCCTGGCCGAGCGCGGTCTGGCTGGGAGTTATGCTCTCCGGCGGAAGGTTTTCGCCGTCTTTGCCGCGCGCCAGCCGCACCTTGAAGGTTCCCGTGGGCAACGGCCCGGAGGTGCCGGGCTCGATCAGCAGGCCGCGATCCGCATGGGTAATGGCGATGGTGTGATCGAGCATCGCACTCAGCACCGAGTCCAGGGGGAGTTGCGAATGGAGCAGCGACGTGGCTTCGAGCAGCAGATTCAGCTTGCTCAAGCCTCCTAAACGCAACGTGCCTGCAATGGAGGGAATGCTTCCGATGCGCGTCAGCATGCTCTCAATAGAGGATTGAGCGGCGGAGGAATGGAAGATAATCTCGCAACCATCTTCTATGCCGAACTGAATTACGTCGCCGTCCTGGAGCGTCTTTTGTTCCACCTGTTTGCCGTTGACAAAAATCCCCTGGCGGTGACCCCGGTCTTCCAACCGATAGCCGGTTTGTTCGGTAACAATAGCGGCGCACTTGCGCGAAATCCGGCGATCCTCAAGCTGCAAATGGTTGCCGCTATCGCTGCCGCGGCCAATCAGGAACGGGGATTTCGTCACCGGGACAAATTGATGGGGAAGGCCGGGAAAGACGACCTCCAGTACGGTTTCAGATACTGTGGTAGCTTCAGGCATAGGAGTCTAAGTGGGGAAATTGTAACATCCGGCGCACTCTACCGACTGGCCGCCGCCCTGCTGCTGGAATATAGATATTTTGCTTCCCGCAAAATTCATTTCCCTTGCAAAGTGACCAGGCGTGTGCATTGTGAGGTATATTGGCTCGTAGCCGGGAAAGCATCGGGGCTCCTGGACAGCTTCTCAATGACAAGGAGATCATCATGGCGAGCTTTTGCGCTAAATGCGGATCAGCAATATCCGCCAACGAGCAATTTTGTACATCCTGTGGCGCAGCGGTAGCCACTCATGGCGCTGCTCCGGCCCAACCTGCCGCCGCACAACCAGCCGCCGCTCCGGCCAGCTCCGGCAGCAGTGCACTCAAGATCATTCTGATTATTGTTGCCGTCATCGTCGGGCTGGGCATTCTCGGCCTGGGCGCCATCGGTTACGTGGGCTATCGCGTCTCGCGGGCCATCCATGTTGACGGCAACGGAGCCAATATGACGTTGCAAACACCCGAGGGCAAAGTCAATCTCAACTCGTCGGAGACCTTCACCGCATCCGAACTGGGCACCGATCCCTACCCCGGTGCGCAGACCACCCGCGGAGGAATGAAGATGAATTTGCCTACGGGCTCGATGGTGATGGGTTCATTCCTCACTTCGGACTCCAAGCAGCAGGTGATCGATTTTTACAAAGGCAAGTTTGGCAGTAATACCGCGGTCATGGACACTGCCGATGGCGCTATCGTCACATTCGCCAAAAGCAAGCAGGAATCCGTCATGGTGACGATTACCGCGAACCCCTCCCGGGACAGCGGCAAGACGAGGATCACCATCACGCATACCATCAACACCAAGCCTTAATGAAGCAGGCTGAAGCGCATTTCCAGGGCGTCCGGCACCCTCCGGACGCCCTTTTTACGACCCTCGCGCTTACAATTGAGCCTGCCTCCACGGCAGGTCTGCTCCGCTTCCGGTACCATATTGCAGGGACCAACTGCAAAATTAGTCTGTAAGCCAAGCTGGAAATTTCAGGCTTGAATTCAACAGCAAGGAGATCATCATGGCGAATGTCTGTGCTCGATGTGGCGCTGCATTAACCCCCAATGTGCAATCCTGCACTACCTGCGGAGCAGAGGTCGCCGCCCAACCTATCGCGGCTCCGGCTAAATCCGGCGGCAGCACGCTCAAGATCATTCTGATTGTCGTCGCCATCATCGTCGGACTGGGCATTCTCGGCCTGGGCGCCATCGGCTTCATTGGCTATCGCATTGTTAAGAGCACCCATGTAGACCCCAGTGGCCGGGTGACAATGAATACTCCTATCGGCACAATCACTACCACTCCGGTCGAAAACCTCAGCGCAGCTGAGCTGGGCGTGGATATCTATCCCGGCGCGCTGAGCACACATGGGAGCGCGAGAATGGAGTTGCCCAACGGCTCGGGGGTAGTAGGCGCATATCTCACCTCGGACTCGCCCGCTCAAGTGCTCGCTTTTTATAAGGGCAAGTTAGGTCCCGCCGCTACTGTCAACAGTTTATTAGGCAACACCACCGTGCGCCTTAAAATTAATCAGCAGGAGTTCGTTGAGGTGAAAATCAACGCATTCTCGAATCAGGACAAGGGCAAGACGCGGATTCTTATTTCACACACAAAGCTCACCAAGGCTCCCTGAAGCCGATTCGTATCGCATCCCTGGGGCGTCCGGCATCCTGCGGACGCCCTTTTTGCCTAATTTCATGAAAAGACACAGGTCTGAAAATATGCTTTGAAATTACGGCGCAATCACTTGGCAGATTCTTTGAAATAATCCTTTAGGAAGGCGTATACGCGCTGCTTATCCTTCCGAGATGCAGATTGCATAATGGCGTACACGTTCAGCTTGTCGGTAGCGCTATCCCAATAATTTTTCTTCATCACTTGGTGTCTCCCACAAAGTGCTCTCCAATGTCGCGGTTCTTCAGGATCCGAAGCGATTCCAAGAGAATGTGGCGTCATGTGATCTGCAGTAAGCTTGACTGTACCTCCGCCAATTGGATCAATCGAGCCTTCAACCAATAGGCATTTCGCACCATCTTCTTCCCACTCACAAGCATTCCCCGAACGGTCCAAGATTTGCTTCCAGATTGCATCGGTGCAAGTAACACGCTTGCCCGCAGTGGCCCTCTTCTTGGAGGATTTCAAAACGTATTCTCCAACTTTAAGGCTTAGGTCGTCACGGTGGGAAAGAATGGTGTATCCAGAGTTCGTTCGAAGTTCAGAAATTCTTTGATGCCAGTTTTCTGGTTCCTGGCCAGTCTTAGGATCCTTGGCAACCTGTCTGATTTGTACATTGGTTGCAATCTTTCCCACGTTTTCAAGGAAGAAAGCCTCAACTCTTTGGATGATGCTGTCCTGATCATACTTTCCAACTATGGCGCGTTTTCGTTTTGCTTTCATGCGTTTTCCCTCTTTTCCATTTCTCCAATCAATGCACTCAGGGAAACCTCCAACGCAACTGCGATCCGGTGCATATTTACCAGGGCAATGTTCCGCAGTCCTCTTTCGACATCTCCTATGTAGGTTCGGTGAATGTTAGCGCGTTCTGCGAGCTTTTCTTGCGAAAGCCCTCTGGCTGTGCGAAACTTGCGCACAGTCTCTCCGAAAGCCACCTTGAGATCGGCATCTGTTTTTGAGGTCACGGCAAAAGACTATGTGTTATGATGTATATAGGTCTACATGATATGAGTGGCATCGACATTAGTGCTGACTAGGAGAAACAATAAATGAGAGCTGTTGCGATGCGTAAAGAATTGGCAAAAGGTCAGCCTGCTCTAGATTTCGAGATTGTAGGGAAAGACGTTGCACATCAGTTGCGTGGAATACTTCTGGAGGCTCTGGATCGTGAGCAGGTAGCCGTTTTACCTCCTTTGAGCGTCGAAGTCACGCTTAAAATGGCTCATTTTCTTCAAATTCACTTCGATACGGTCATGCTGGACCCTTGGTACAACAAAGGGTTCGGGGGCATTCAACCGGACTATATGGCGTTCTTTCTGGATGTGATAAGGCAATCGGGGGAAATTTCTGATCACATTTATTTTTGGGGATTTCCGGAAATCATCGCCCCATTTGTCGAGCGAATTCCCAAGCCGTTGAAATTGACTTGCTGGCTAACCTGGTACTACAAGAACAATCCTTCGGTCATACGAGGATGGCGATCCAGCCAAAATGCGTGCCTTCACATATCCCAGCCAAATGCGGTTCTTCATCCTGAGCGTTTTTTGAACGGAAAACAACTTGTACTCCAAGAACAGGGCAAATTGCGTTATATGCCTGGTCCGACGAGTGTCTTAGAAGACAGTCCGGGAGACCTTGTAGAGGAGCCACTTCTAGTAGGATTCGTTGGCCGTAAAGAACAGACAGGACACCCCTCGCAGAAACCAGTGAAGGTTTATGATCACCTACTCCAAATGTCAATGTCCGATGGCGGTACCCTTCTGGACCCAATGGCTGGCTCTGGTACATCCGGTGTCGTTGCCAGAAAACGTGGATTTCGTGCCATTCTCTCTGACAAGTCAGAAGAATATACCCAACTTATCGAGAAGCGCCTCGGTACAGTTAGGCTTCCCGTAGAACGCGAGATTTCAGAACTTCTCCGTTCCTGACGCATAATGTACTTAGGTACCTATTACAGAATGAGTCTCAAAGCCAAGCTGGAAGCTGTCATTTACGCCGCGGAGGAGCCGGTCACACTGGCCCAGCTCGCCGCCCTTTTTGCCGACGATGCCTTCGAATGGAAGGCGCAGAAGGAAGCTGCATCTGCCGAGCAAGCAGCCGAAACCGCCCAATCACTCCCCTTGGTGAATGACGAGTTTGCCTACTTGGAGCCGGATACTGCCCCGCCCGATCCAGCCGGCGTTTTCGCTGAGCAAGCTGAACAAGTCGCCGAGGCCCAACTTGAATTCAGCCCTGAAACCAGTGCGGATAATAGCCCGGAACCGGACGCTGTAGCCGACACAGAAACCGGCTCTGCCGATCCCGTCGGAGCATTAGACGCCGAGGCTGAGCTCGAACTCCGCCGCCTGGCCCGTCTGCGCGACCGCGAGGTTCGTGCCATTCTTCGCCCGTTGCTCGACGAGCTGATCGCTTCCTGCGCTTCAGACAGCCGCGGCGTCGAGATTCGCGAAATTGCCGGCGGCTTCCGCATGGCCACCAAGCCCGAATGTCACGACGCCGTCCGGCTCTTTGTCAAAAGCATCAAACCGCCGCTCAAGCTCTCCTTGCCGGCTCTGGAAACCCTGGCCGTCATCGCCTACAAGCAGCCGGTCACCGCTCCCGAAGTCAATGAGATTCGCGGCGTGGATACATCCGCCGTCTTCGGCACGCTGCTCTCCCGCAAGCTGATTACTACCGCTGGACGAAAGGCAGTCCTCGGCCGGCCCATCCTCTACAAAACTACGCGCGAGTTTCTGCTCCGCTTCGGCCTTCGCGACGTCTCCGAGCTGCCCTCCATGGAGGAATTCGAAAAGCTGGCCGCTACTGAACTCGACGAGCCGGAGACGGCAACGGGCGAATTGTTCGATCAGAGAACGAACCCTGCCTTAAACCCCGAATTCGACGAAGCCGCCAGCGAAGAACTCGATGATTCGTCCGACGAAAGCATGGAACCTGAACCGGAGCTACAGACAAATTCTCCTGAATCCACCACGACCGCCGAGACGGCGGCCGGCAACTAACCCACCACCCCAAAAGAGGCCGCTCCTGCTGCGCCTCCCCCTACAGAGCAGGCAGAAACCGAGACGTTCCCCCATGGCGAGTCCAAAGAAGAAGCCCGTTACGAAGAAGCCCGTTGCGAAGAAGTCTGTTGCGAGGAAATCCGTTGCGAAGAAGACCGTAACGAAGAAGTCAGTTACGAAGAAGCCCGTTGCGAAGAACTCCGTCGCGAAGAAAACCGCGCCCCTCAAGCCAGAATCGTCCGAGCCGGAGTTGGCAGCCGCACCCGAAGCCGAAGTTTCCAAAATTGAAGACCCAATTGGAGACGAGACCGACGGCGAGGCCAAAGCTGCTATTGAACAGGCTGCAGAAAAACCCGGAAATGAGTCGGCTTTGTCTCAGGACACGACTTTACAAGTTGCAGAAAAACTCGTAAATGAGCCAGCCTTGTATCAGGGCACGACTTCAGTCGTGCCGAAAGCAAAGCTGAAAAAAGGCCGGGCTTTAGCCCCTGCGGGAAATGTTGTTACGGAGGGAGGCGGGGGTTTCAACCCCCGCATAAAACCAAAAAAAATAACGAGGGCTTTAGCCCCGGAGGCAAGCTTGGATGCCGACGCCACCCCGGAATCCGAAACCACCTCCGAACCCGAGTTCACTCCCGCGCCGCGGCCCCCGGCCAAACTCGAACGCCTCCAGAAGATTCTCGCCGCAGCCGGCGTAGCCAGCCGTCGAAGCGCCGAGGTGATGATCGAGCAGGGCCGCGTCCAGGTCAACGGAAAGGTGGTCACCGTGCTGGGCACCAAGGCCGACGCCGACCGCGACCACATCCGCGTGGACGGCAAACTGCTCCAGGGCCCCGAACGCCACCGCTACTTCGTCCTCAACAAGCCCCGCGGCTTCGTCACCACGGTCAAGGACCCCGAAGGACGCCCCACGGTGATGCAGTTCTTCTCCAAGTTCAGCGAGCGCCTCTATCCCGTCGGACGCCTCGATTTCATGAGCGAAGGCCTGCTCGTCGTCACCAACGACGGCGAACTGGCCAACCGCCTCACCAAAGCCTCCTCCGGCGTGGAAAAAACTTACCTCGTCAAGGTCGCCGGCCAACCCACTGAAGCCGAACTCAACATTCTCCGCGTCGGCGTCGTCATCGAGCGCAGCAAGCCGGGGTCTCCTCCGGTCCGCACCTCCCCGGCCCGCATTCGCCAGGTCCGCCAGGGCGACAATCCCTGGTACGAAGTGGTTCTCATCGAGGGCCGCAACCGCGAACTGCGCAAAATGTTCGAGGAAGTCGGCCATTTCGTCGAAAAAATCCGCCGTGTTGGCTACGGCCCTCTGGTTCTTGATCAGGAGCCGGGCAACCTGCGTGAACTTCAACCGCAAGAACTGGACGCTCTGCGCAAGGCCGCAGATGGCACTCTGCGCACGCCCAAATCAAAAGACCGCCGCCGCCGCAACCTGATCGATGCTGGCCTGCTGCCCACGGTCCTCCCCAAGCCCAGCAGCCGTCCGCGCACAGCCTTGCCGCCGAGTGAGCGCCCCGCAATCGAGGCCCACCCAACCTTCCGCCCCAGCAAATTCGGCCCTGGCCGAGACCGAGACCGGACAAGCCGTCCCACCCGCCCCTCCCGGCCATCCGGGCCTGCGAAGTCCTTCGCCACTGGCGAAGCCAACAAACTCTTCCGCCCCGCCCGTCCGGCTGGCTCCTTCGACAAGAGCGCAGGCAAGCCCTTCCGTCCCGCATGGAAGAAAGACGACCGCACCACACGCCCACCCGCGCGCTTTGCTGCAGGATCAACCGGCGAAAGTCGTCCCAGTGCAGGCCGCCCCTTTACCGCCAAACCAGCCTGGAAGAAAGACGACCGCCCAGCTCGTCCGCCGGCGCGCTTTGCCGCAGGCTCAACCGGTGAAAGCCGTCCCGCCGTAGGCCGCCCTTTCACCGCTAAACCTTCATGGAAGAAACCAGACCGTCCTGCCCGTCCGGACTACAAGCGTCCCGCCGCGCCTCGCCGCGAATCGCCCTTACGCGAAGCCCGAGTTTTTGACAAGGACCTTGACCCTGTCCGCCCGCCCAACCTTCACATCGAGGAGATCACAGGCCCAGATCGTCCCTTCTCCACTGGCAGCGGCAAGCCTCGCGCAGGCGGTGCGCGGCCCAGCGCGCCCCGGTCGTATTCTGACCGGCCCCGTCCCAGCCGCCCCGGTTTCAATCGGCCAACCTCTTCAACTCGCGCTTTCACCACCAGCAGCGGCAAACCCCGTGCAGGTGGCGCACGCCCCAGCAGCAAGTCCGGCCCCGGCTGGAAGCCTAAACCCGGAGCCCCCACAGACAAGTCTTCGTCCGTGGGGTGGAAGCCCCGTTTCGGGCCTGGCAAGCCCGCTTCCGGCTCATCCCGGCCCTACTCGCCGCGCACCGAGGGCGCATCCGACTATCGCCCCACCAGTGCAAAGCCGTATCCGAACTCCGCCTCTCGCGCTGAGAGAAAAGCCGGTCCCGGTTGGAAGCCCAAGACTCGCTATGGCCCCGGCAAACCCGCCTCCGGCTCACGCTCCAAGCCTCATTCCGGCGGCTTCTCCAAATCCGGGGTCCCCACGGACAGGTCTTCGTCCGTGGGGTGGAAATCCGGCCCCAAGCGTTCCGGCTTCCGTACCGGCGGAAAGAAGCGCGGTTGATATTGCCGTCTCGAGTGGGGCAGCATCCAAATGACCTTGATACCCTTAGAAAATCGAGGTAGCCCCCCATGGCAAACACCTTCGGCACAGACATTCTCATTCAGGCGCCCGACCCCAAGAAGGCGGCTGCCTTTTATGTCGAGCATCTCGGCTTTGAGGTCACCGGCGAAGAACCTCAAATGATCAGCCTTCATGGCCGGCACATTAATTTGTTCATCGAGCGCGGCCCGGCGCTGGGTCCGGTTCTTGAAGTCACAGTGGACAGTGTAGAAGGAGCCCGCGCTCATCTCGTGAAGAACGGCTGCGAAGTCATCAAGGATGAACCGGATTTCCCCAGATGCTACATAAAGGACCCCTACGGCCTGATCTACAACCTGACAAGCTAGGAGGAACCATGCCGAAATCTCTCTTCACAAAAAGAAATATAGTCCCTTTCTTGTTGTGCGTGGTCACGGCAGTTTCCTTTGTCCGGCTCTACGGGCAAGACAAACCCCAGGTGGCCCCACCCGCTAAATCCGATTCCTTTGCAACGGATGAGCACGGTAGACAATACCGTGCGCAGAACCGGGAAGTTGCGGGGACAAATTATCAGATCTCTGGTGTGGATTTGGCTTTCAAGGGAGATTTCTTTCAGCAAATTTTCAAAATCATGGGGAAATTCCATACGGTAGCGAGTGGCGATGCGGCGTCAGGTCTGGAGGAGGCCTGTTATCGTTCAGCGGATGCGAATGACAGCACTCATCTCGTTTTTGGTGAAGGAGAGGTTTCTCGATCATTCACTCTCTCTTCAGATGGCTCCGCATGGAAATGGAAGACCCCCTGCAAGCGGTCGTCAAAAATCAGCCGTGACATTGCAACCGTATCCGGAATACATATGGAGCAAACGCAGGATCAGCTCATCGCGATTCTTGGACTTCCAACAGCGCACCGCAGAAATATCAAGAATGGGCAGGATGACTTGGTGTATGAACTTGAAGCCAGGAAAAAGAAGAGCTCGCGAGAGATCGCACTATTGCTTCAGGACGAATTGAAGCAGTATCCGAATCTTGATATGAAAATATGGAATAAGAAATTATGGATTGAAAACAACGGTTATTATGACCTTTCTGTATCCATTCGTGCGAAGTTTATGAACAACGCTTTGATCAAATTGAAAGTCACTTGGGTAGCAACAGACTAAATCCTCAAGAATTGCATTACCGGCGATCCCCAACTCTCGCCATCGAGCATGTCAGTTGTCACCATTTGGTGATAACATCGGTGATACGGGGGCTTTATGAGAGCATCCGTGGCGCTCGACGACGATTTAGTCCAAAAGGCTCAGGAGTTTTCGGGCGTGACAGAGAGAACGGCCCTACTATAGAAAGCCTTGAAAACGTTGATTCACCATAAGGCTTCGCTCAGGCTTGCGGCGGTTGGGGATCGGAGCCGGAGTTAGAGGACATCAAGCGCGTCAGGGCCAACAATCTATGATCTTGGCCGACACATCCATCTGGGTTGACCACCAGCGAAGCGTTGCATTCCCCTGCAAGTTAGCCGCCTTTCCCCTCTACAAAACTCAATTCAGGATTTACTAAGGAGATCACCATGACCTTGTATTGCGCACGCAGTATGGCGCTGTGTCTTCTCGCGGGAATGCTCGCGGGGCTTTCCGGTTGCAAGAGTGGCGGAGTGGAGGCGGCTGGGAGTGGTTCCGCCGCTGAGATGTCGGGTCCACCAACTTTTAACGCCGTCTACCAGGTGCGGAACCCGCGCATCTGCGCGAAAGTAACGAGCCCGCCAAGCGTGGCCCAGGCGACAGCTCTGGTGCAGTGCTCAAGCGAATCCGACACGACGGGGAGTGCGTCCCCCGCGATTTGGCTGGCGACAGATCTACAGGTCGAAATGGGAGCGCCGCGAAACTACATTCCCGGCACGGACGACCGCCAGAATCTGGACCCCAGCGCGAAGATTTATCCTCTTCGTGGTCAGGGCACACGGTGGTCATGCGGGGCGGCTGCAAGCTATCCGGCTGGACAAAATTGCATGAAGTGGCCTGCTGGACCCGGCGGTCAGGGCTCCTGCTGGAAGACTTCGTTCGGTGACTGGAATTGCGGCATGACCATTGGATCAACGAACTGGGTGGCCAAGCAGAAAGGGCCCACAACCTATTGAATCCGAGGCCGATTGATGCGCCCTACGCTGGATTCAGTTGCTGATCGCACTGAACTACTGGGAATTCTCGTCACCCTGCCATGAAACTTCGCCAGATAAAGCTTGGAATTCCGATTACGGGAGCCTATCCCGGATATGCTCCCGTAATGTAGCCCTGCAGCGCCTCAATGGTCTTCGCCTGGCCGGAGATCACGCATTTCACCAGGTCGCCAATGGAGATCACGCCCACCACCTTCTCATCCTGCAATACCGGCAGATGACGGAAATGCCGCTCGGTCATCAAGGTCATGCATTCGTCCACGGTCTGTTCCGGGCTCACGAAGACCACCGGGCTCGACATGATCTGCTGCACCTTGGTTTCTTTGGCGAGGTGGTCCTTCAAGTCTCCCTTGCGCGCGTAGTCGCGCTCTGACAGGATGCCCACCAGCCGCTGGTTGGAGAGCACCAGCAGGGCGCCGACATTGTGATCGGACATCATCTTGATCGCTTCGTAGACTGACTGCTCGGGCGCAATCGACAGGACTCTGTTTTCATCTTTGTTCTTCAGCACTAATCCAATCGGGTCGGTAATCTTCATCGAAACCTCCTGGCCCCTGGCCGCCATGTATCCCTATCGCTACGTAGTCAATATAGCCCATCCGCTGTACGACAGAACAGTGGGCCTGTGGCCGGAAAGGGGATTACTGCTGGTTTGCCGGCAACCCCACCTTGTATGTCCTCGATATTCCCACCAACCGGCCTTCCAGGGCGACCGGGGACTGGGTAGGGCGAGTCTGCCTGTTTACATCAGCGGCCAAGAACCACTCCTCTATCAAGGAACGGTTGTGTGTATCCACCCCTGATCCATCAAGCCTATGCTTCGCTCGCGCCGTGTTGAAGTTTGGTGATTGCTTCCGGGCTCCCCGTCTGCCGCGCTCCGTTGTCCATCTTGTCCATGAGCAAATTCAGCCGGTGCGATAGTGATTGTATCTCCGCCTCAGCGCGCCGGTTCACCTGGAAATCCAACTCGCTCCGCAGGCGGTCCTTCACGTCCTGGCGGTTCTGGCTCATCATGATAACCGGCGCTTGAATCGCGGCCAGCATCGACAGGAACAGGTTCAGCAGAATGAATGGATACGGGTCCCACGCCCGGTTCCGCAGCGCCACGTTCATCGATGAATACACCACAAGCACAATCCCAAACAGTATGATGAACGACCACGAGCCCCCAAAGCGTGCCACTGAGTCCGCGAGGCGTTCACCAAAGGTCGTTTTCTCATCGATTACCTCGTTGGGGTTGCGGCTCGCTCGGCTCCGCACCAGCTTCTGCGCCGCGTGGAACTGCCGCGCCTGCATGGTAAGCATGTCCATGCCTGCCATCGGCATGTGCATCACCAGCTCGGCAATATCGTCGCGCCCTACCTCCAGGCAAACAGTCTCTTCCATCGCCACCGCAGTTGCCTGGTGCTCGGTTTGTTCCAGCATTGACGCAAAACCGAAGAAGTCCCCATGCGCCGGCTCGTCAACCACAACTTCCTTCTGGTCTTCGTCCATCGTGGTCACTTGCGCCGTGCCCGACATCACTACATAGCCGTGACTCGCGGGGTCGCCGGCCTTGAAGATGCCCTGGCACGGCATAAATCGTTTGATCTCTACTCTCGCTGCCAGAACTTGTGCTTCATCGTCGTCCAGAAGCTCAAAAAGAGGAACGTGTCGTAACTCGTCGGGATTGCATGGCATGGCTTGCCTCCTTCATGGCCCGGATTGGGCTCGTTGCGTTCTGTTGTGAGCGACCATATCAGATAATAAGCAGTGAATGCTGAGATTGCCCAGGAATCCGTGTAGGTCGTGCCCCTGGGGGTCGTGACTTACAATTTCACCAGCGAACGCATACACCGTCTGACCGGAGAATCTTCAAAATGTCCATGAAAACCCTTCGCTTCCTCCCCCTACTGCTATTGGTCGCCTCGCTCAGCCTGCATGCCGCCAGCAAACCCAAGCCCGCCCCGCCCGCCCCGGCGGCTGTTGACCCCTACACCGAGGTGCAACCCGCTACCGAAACGCTCGATCTTGCCATGTACCAACGGATTCGCGACGAGGGGCTGAACCACTCACACGTGATGGAGTTTGCCACCGCGCTGATGGACGGCATTGGGCCGCGGCTGACCGGCTCGCCCAACCTGGCGAAGGCCAACGCGTGGACCCGCGATACGCTCACCAAAATCGGCCTGGAGAACGCGCGCCTGGAGGATTGGGGCGAGTTCGGCATGGGCTGGCAGCAACTGAACACCTGGGCGCGCATGGTCACGCCAGACACCGCGGTGCTGATTGTGCAAGCCACGCCCTGGTCGCCCTCCACCCCTGGCCCGGTCACCGGCGACGTGGTCTTCGTCAACATCCAAATCGAAAAGGATATCGATCAGTACAAGGGCAAGCTGGCTGGCAAGGTAGTTTTGCTGGGCGCCATGCGCGAGGTTCCGCCGGTCGACAAGCCGCTCTTTGAGCGCTACACCGATAAAGATCTCGATGCAATCGCCGAGTTTCCCGTCAACGCGGGCTCGGGCGGGCTTTCCACGGAGATGCAGGCGCGGATGCGCGAACGCCAGGAGCGGTCTCGTTTGCTCGAAAAGATTGGCCAGTTCCTGGCCGATGAAAAAGTGACTGCGGTCATTGAGCCCAGCCGTGACGGCAAAAACGGCGGCGGCTCCGGCGGAACCCTCTTCGACGACACCGGCGCCACGCTGGGTCGCAATCCTTACCTGGCAGACAAGCGGATGAAGATTCCCGTAGTAGTCGCGGCTATCGAGAGTTACGGGCGGCTTTACCGGCTCACCCAGGCTCACGCTCCGGTCAGCGTGGAAATCGACGTGGAAACCAAGTTCACCGGCGAGCACGAGCACGGCTTTGACACGGTGGCTGAGATTCCCGGCACCGACCCCAAACTCAAGGAGCAGGTCGTCATGGTGGGCGGCCACCTGGATAGCTGGACGGCAGGAACCGGCGCCACTGACAACGGCGCGGGAACCATTGTGGCCATGGAAGCTGTGCGCATCCTTAAAGCGCTGGACGTAAAGCCGCGCCGCACCATCCGCATCGCCCTGTGGACCGGCGAAGAAGAAGGTATCTACGGCTCCAAGGGCTATTGCACCATCCACTTCGGCTCGGCCAAAACCTCCACCGCGCCCGACCAGCTGCTGCTGCCGGAGTTCATGCGCCGTGCTGCCGGGCCGCTTGAAGTGAAGCCGGAACAGAAGCTCATCTCCGCCTACTTCAACGTGGACAACGGCACCGGAAAAATTCGCGGCATTTACACGCAGGGCAACGCGGCCATCGCGCCCATCTTCGCCCAATGGATCGCTCCGCTTAAGGATCTGGGCGTCACCGTCGTCACCAACCGCAACACCGGCGGCACCGATCACCTCAGCTTTGATGCGGTGGGCATTCCCGGCTTCCAGTTTGTCCAGGATATGCTGGACTACGAATCGCGCACCCACCACTCCAACGAGGATGTCTACGAGCGGCTGCAACCGGCGGACCTGAAGCAGATCGCCACCGTCGAGGCCATCTTTGTATACAACGCGGCGCAACGCGACCAGATGATGCCGCGCAAGCCCCTGCCGCAGCCCGATCAGGAAGAAAAGAGGCGCGCACCTCTCGAAGGCATCTTCCCCGGAGCGGTTCCGCCTGTGGTAACGGAGAAAAAGTAGTGCGTTTCAGAAAAGGGTTCTGACAAGCGAACAGCCGCGTGATTCTTCAGCCGGACGAGGGCCTGGCTAGGTCGAGTTGTCCCTGGCGTTGCCGGAGTTTTCGGAGTCCAGGGTCTCCAACTCAGATTTATCCACCTCCACGGCCACGCTTCGCTGAATGAGATCCATCGTGAGCACGACGCGCAGGCTGTTTTTCCTCCGCACCACTACGCCCTCCATCCCGGCCAAGGCGCCGGAGCGAATGCGCGCCCGCTGCCCCACCGTCAGCAAAGGGTGCGGCTCGGCGCGGCGCAGCGGAAGACCGGCGCGCATAGCGTTAATCTCTGCCTCGGGCAACGAAGCCGGCTGGTGTCCCGTGCCGCCCACAAAGCTCAGAACCCCCGGCACCTGCAGCACCCGCACGCGCTCTCTCTGGCCGATGTGGACAAAAAGATAGCCGGGAAACAATGGCAGATCCAGCGTGACATTCAAGCGGTTTTTCCACTTGTGATGCGTTTGATAAAGGGGCAGATAATGCTCAATTTCCTTCACGCTCAGGTTCTGACTCACGCGCTTCTCATGGCGAGACAAGGTGTAGACGGCAAACCACTGTTGCGCCAGTTGATTATCCGGCGAGCAACTTGTCTCCGCTCCATCTGCGTGATGAGCGATCTTCTGTTGTGCAGACTTTGACAACTTTTTTCTTCTCCACCAGCAGTCGTCAGCTGAAAAGAGCCTGCTAACCCTACTCGACGGTAACTGACTTGGCCAGGTTTCTAGGCTGGTCCACGTCGCAGCCACGCCGGACGGCAATGTAATACGCCAGCAACTGCAACGGCACAATCTCCACCAGCGGCGAAAGCAGCTCGCTCACCGGAGGAATCGGTATCACCTGCTCCACCAGCCCGCCGATCGTCGTGTCGCCTTCCGTAGCGATGGCAATCACGCGCCCGGCGCGCGCGGTCACTTCCTGAATATTCGACAGCGTCTTCTCATACCGGAGCTTGGACGCGGGGTCGGCCTCGTCTCTCGTCGCCAGCACCACCACCGGCAGCGTCTCATCAATCAGCGCATTCGGCCCGTGCTTCATCTCGCCCGCCGGATAACCCTCGGCATGGATGTACGAAATCTCCTTCAGCTTCAGCGCACCTTCCAGAGCGATGGGGAAGTGAATGCCGCGTCCCAGATAAAGAAAGTCGCGCGCCGTTGAAAAATCCCTGGCCAGATGCTCGCACTGCGTGGAACACGAGCGCAGCACCTCATCAATTTTGCCGGGAATGCGGCTCAACTCCTCAATCAACGCCACCGACTGTCCCAGATCGAGCTGTCCGCGCAGTTGCCCCAGCTTCAGCGCCAGCAAAAACAACGCCGTCAGTTGCGCCGTAAAGGCCTTCGTCGAGGCCACGCCGATCTCCGGCCCCGCATGTGTGTAAATGGCGCCGTGAGCCTCCCGCGCCACCATCGCGTCCACCACGTTGCAGATGGCCACAGTCTTTGAGCCCAGCGCCTTCATCTCGCGCTGCGCGGCCAGCGTGTCGGCCGTCTCGCCGGATTGTGTAATCAGCAACCCCAGCGCCTTGGCGTCGGGAATTGGATTGCGATAGCGATATTCGCTGGCGTAGTCCACATCCACCGGCAGCCGCGCCAGCCGCTCAATCATGTATTTGCCCGTCAGCGCGGCGTGCCAACTGGTGCCGCAGGCCGCGATGTTGATGCTGCCTGCCGCGGCCAGCTCCTCGTCGCTCAACTTCATTTCACCCAGGAAGACCTTGCCCGAGTCCAGCGAAACGCGGCCCAGCGTAGTGTCGCGAACCGCTTGCGGCTGCTCCCAAATCTCCTTGAGCATGAAGTGCTTGTAGCCGCCTTTTTCCGCCTGGATCGGATCCCATTGAATGCGCGTAATCTCGCGCTTGATCGGCTTGCCGTCAAAATCGGTCAGCTCCACGCCGGCCAGCGTCAGGATCGCCATGTCCCCATCGGCCAGAAAATATATATTGCGCGTGTGCTGCAAAATGCCGGGCACATCGGAGGCTACAAACGATTCGCCCTCGCCCACACCAATCACCACCGGCGGCCCAAAGCGCGCCACCACAATCTTGTCCGGCTCGGCCGCCGACAGCACCCCCAGCGCAAAGGCCCCGGTAAGCCGCTTTACAGCGAGCCGCACTGCCACCTCCAGCGAAATCGGCTTGCCGGCTTTTTCGGCTTCCTTCTGCACTTGTTCTATGAGGTGGGCGATAATCTCGGTGTCTGTTTCGGTGACAAACTTGTGCCCCTGGATGGTGAGCTCGCGCTTCAGCTCGAGGTAATTCTCCACAATCCCGTTGTGCACCACCACGATGCGCCCCGTGCAATCCCTGTGCGGGTGCGCGTTCTCTTCCGTGGGCCGCCCATGCGTGGCCCAGCGAGTGTGGCCGATTCCGAAGGTGCCCTCCAGCGGATGCTCGCGCAAAACTTCTTCCAGATTGGCCAGCTTCCCTGAAGCGCGCCGCACCTCAAGCGTCTTGCTGGTGGGTGATCCCACGGCGATCCCCGCCGAGTCGTAGCCGCGGTATTCCAGCCGCCGCAGCCCTTCAATAATCACCGGAACAACCTTCTTGGGACCAACATAACCGACAATTCCGCACATGCAACAATTCTAAGCGAGATTGCTTGAAACAGATTCCAAATAGTGCCGCTTGACACAATCTGAATCCAGCCTTGAAACTGCCTTCAGGCTGCCGCGCGCGGCATGCAAACTGCTTCCGGGCGCGGTCCGGAGAAAACGGAGACTTGGCCGGTGGGCGAAGCGA
>Ga0224558_1000978_pt1 | contig 31930 bp, 25 predicted proteins | sample 714S32024metaG_FD_180682 | JGI IMG/M metagenome (GOLD analysis project Ga0224558, IMG submission 180682) | Peat soil microbial communities from Stordalen Mire, Sweden - 717 S3 20-24 | ecosystem: Environmental > Terrestrial > Soil > Wetlands > Peat | place: Sweden: Norrbotten County, Stordalen... | reverse complement strand
GTCACCTCGTTCCCCTCCTTGTCCGTCCCGATCGGGTCGTAGAGGGAGACCTCGCCCCTGTTCTTCTTGGCAGCGCGCAGAAACATCAGGATCTCGTTCTCGATGCACCGGGAGGCATAAGTGGCCAGCTTGGTTCCCTTTTCCAGGTTAAAGGTGTTGATCGCCTTGATCAGGCCGATGGTGCCGATGGAGATCAGATCGTCGATGTCCTCACCGGTAGCATCGAATTTCTTTATTATGTGAGCAACAAGCCTCAAATTGTGCTCTATCAGTATGTTTCGGGCTTCTTCGTCACCCTGTTTCAGTTTTTGCAGGCAACTGGCTTCATCGGCTTCGGAGAGCGGCTGGGGGAACACGTTGTTGCTGATGTACGCGGAAAGAAAGACAAGTCCCTGAAGAAAAGAAAGAGCTGTTGCCATGAACAGCTGGTAATGCACGTCAATCCCCTCCGGTGTTTTTGCGTCACCGTTAAATCATATGGGGATCGACGATATTTGGTGCCTGTCTCAGTTTTTATACTTTACGCAGGTTTCTTGTCCATAAACACCTTGAGGGCCTATCCCATCATATATAGCTGTTTGCTAGCCGGTTGCCTTGCCCATATCCGCTAATTTGCCTTGTCACCCGGTGGTTATCCCCAACCAACGGTAATGGCCGGTAATCGGGCTTGGATAGCGCAGCAGGTAGTCCCCCTCGGTCGCCCAGGGGCCTACGTTGTGGATCAGCAGGGGAACTCCGTCCGGACGGCGCCGGTCGGAGATGACCCCGATATGGCCACCATTTCCAAAAACGACGATATCTCCTGGCTGCCACTCGACTAGGTTGGAGACATTCCCCGGCAGGACCTTGGTGGTCAGTGAAAGGGCATGACGCCTGAAGAAAACATCCAGGTTGGTTGCCCGCCGGAAATCGATGTTGGGGTCAGGGTGTTTGCCCGTGGCTCCGTATGCGCCGGGGTCTTCAGCGATGTCCTGGTCAACCATATTCTTCAGGCTGTATCCGGCCTGCCTGAACGCCCGCCAGACCAAGTCGGTGCAAGATCCCCTTCCCTCTGGAGGATAACCACCCTTATAGTATGAGGCGTCATACAGGGTATGCCCAGTCACATCCTGTCTAGCCCCGGCCACCAGGTCCATGGCGTCAGGAATTCCGTTTTTATTCTCGTCGTGCGTTGAGATTTGCAGCGGCACCTCGCATTTCGGGCCAATGGGCACTGGAGGTAGGTATCTGGGAAAGGGAAAATGGCGCAGCAGGCGGGGGCCAAAGCCGATCACCAACGCTATCAGAAGCACAGTCGCCAATGCCAACACAATATGCCAGGCCTTGAACCGGCTCAAATTCCGTTCACCTCGTCCTCGTTTATTGTCCCGGTGGGCATAATAGCCGCCGACCCGCTATGAATAGTATTAATTTCCGTCCGGATAGAACCTCCAAAGCATCTAAAGAATCTTCATAATTAAACAACTCAATTAATCCAGAAACTTTATTGTCTTGGCAATTGAGTCTATTTGACTCTTATCTGAGTATAAAACGAAATAGTAATAATAGTTCCCGTCAATTTGAACAACCTTGGGGTATTTGATTATTAATTCACATAAGTTTTTTAGGAAAGACTACTGGTCAGCGGACGGTTTTATTAGGCGTGCCTCTTGTCCTGCAATCTCCATCTTCTTAATAGAGGGTTTGGCGCCGAACGGCTTCAATATATGATGTACTTCAAGTTCAGCTGCCTGATCTATGGTCCAACCGGCCCCGTCTAATGCAGACAGCTCGAAGAATCCATCACTCCCCTCATACATCAGCGTAGAATATAAACCACTTTGTTTCCAGGATGAGGGGTATTGCAAGGATACGTGATATTCCTGGCTGGAAAAGAGTTTCAGATTATCTGATAAAAGAGGCTGATCCGACATGAAATGAGTCCATGCCAAGACATAGCTATAATAGCCGGCGAAGAAGATGCGTATCTTGTCAGGGACTCCAACATACAACTTGTTAAGATCGATCCGGTAGGTTTGTACCTGATCCGGCTTGAAGACCTCGAAGTCGTCTCTGATCAGATAAGAACCGAAAGCTGTGACCGCATCGTTATGATAGCTGATATTGTCGCTCTCGGGTAGAAAAATCGTTACTTTGACATTTCTCAAGTTTGCTGCAGTGATATTGACCAGTTGCACATCGATTGTTCTATCGACCTGTACGGCCTTGACATCGATCAATCGTGCCGGTGCCTTAAAAGCCGGAGAAGACGCCAACATTGAATTTAACGACCCATCAATCGTCGGGTAACTGATAACTGTTATAAACACCAAACCCAAGAAAATAACGCTGAGCACAATAAGATAGCTCTTTTTCAAGCTTCCACCTCCCGTTGCTGGTTTTGGAAAAGCCCTGTTGCTTGGTGGCATGCTTTCTACAGAGAGGATGATTCATCAAGTGAAGCTTCACTCGGCACTTACTCTACGGAAACCCGCGCTCTCTTTTGCAGAGAACTGACGTGAGCGTCCAGCAGCGTCAGGACAGCCTGCTCCACTGCGTCTTTGATTTCAGCCGGTTCATAGGGGCCGTCGTAGATCCAGTCCCCCGATTCATGGCGTTTTTCCAGCTGACGCAGTAGAGGTTTGATGTGATCCTGGCACCTTGAGCTATCCATGTAATCGCACACGATCTTAATCGTCAGATAATCTTCAGAGGGAAAGACTCCGAAGGCGAAGTGGACAGCATTAGGAAAGCCGTACCGCTCATCCGCGGTGAAAGTGATGATGCAGTACCTGAACGCTCCCAGCACCGAGATGATCTCACCGTTTTCATTGATGATATGGGTTGCGGTGATGATCGCATTCGGATAGAAGCGTGTCACCGTCTCGAATACTCGTTCAATCTCCGCCTTGATGTTGATGATCATCTGATTTTGATCAGACCTGATCTTTTTCAATGATTCGAGGCTCTTATAATTTTTTAAGACAGTTTCCGCCCTGACGGCTAACTCCTGTGAAAAGTCCATCTCTGGCAAGTCCTTCCCATCCCTGTTCACTTATTGGAATGCCCTGACGAGCACCGCCGCCGCCTCGGCTCTAGTTACCGGCTGCTCTGGATGAAACATGGAGCCATCCTCTTTCATGATCCCCATGCCCCAGGCCAGAGCCACATAGCCCGTATCATCCGAAGCTATCGAACCGGCATCGGCAAAGGGAACCCTGTAGATCCCCGGCGTCTCGGCTGCGCGCTCCAGGCCCAGCATCCGTACAATGATCCTAGCCATCTCTTCTCTGGTTATCCTGCTGGCTGGCTGCAGGTCCTCCTTCAGCCAGCCACAATCACCGGCCTGCTTCAGGACATCCTGGTCCGACGCCTGTTCATAACTACCGCGGCCGTTTTTGATTACCAGCATAGCGCGCAGCAGCGACGATGCAGTTACCAGTTCCTTCGGGTGAAAGGCATCACCATACTCGTTGAATATCCCGGCCTGCCCCAGCAGCGCGATCTCCTTCGCTTCGGGAACGCCGGCGATATCAGTGAAATTTTGAGATACGGCCAGAGCGGTTACAGGATGGCCTTTGTAGTCTAATGCTGTCCCGGTACTGGCATCCAGCAGGTCAGTTTCTGGAATGCTGGGCTGGGTCTGGGGCTGGTAAACAAGGTTGACATTGCCGGTGCTAACATCTCGAACATAAATCAGGGTCAGTGTTCGCTGCTTTAAAAAGGCGTCGTCTGCCTGCTGCAGGCTAAGAACACTCTGTGGTACGGGGAAGACCGGGTTCGACCAGATAAGTTCATAATTCACGATGCGTCTGTCATGCGTATCCACATCAACAGCCAGGTAATTGTCCGGAAAGGGAATGCCGTTGACCACCCGCCGGTAGTTGAAGTGTTCGATAGGAGGGTAGTTTACCCCGACCATTGATGATCCGGAGGCTGAACCCGGTTCCAGCTTCACCTCCGGGAACCGAACAGGCTGCACCCCCCGCAAGAAGTCTTCGGCCATCTGTTGGGCGGCGAAACGGCTGAGGCGGCTGTTCTGCCCGGCGCCGGAGACGGGGTTGTAACTGAACGAGACCAGTTCTCCGGTGAGGGCGTTCACCCGGGCATACAGATCATCCGGCCGGTTGCCGGCAGCCTTGAAAGACATGTCCCAGGTATCGGTATCCAACTGGTAATCGGCTGTCAGTTCGGCGCTCTGCAACGCCAGGGCATTCGCCCCTGGAACCCACTTTCTGACTGCCGCGGCGGCCTCGTCCTGAGTCTTGAAACCGGCGATCTTGTGGATCTCCGTAAGTTCTTGCGGGGTGAAGTGAAAGGCCGCACCGTTCTGCAATGATGGCTTGGCGCCAGCCACTCCAAAACTTAATCCAACCATGGGCATGGCATTGCTCACAAACGGTACCCCGCGGATGGCGTCGATGACGCCGCCCGACGGGTGCACCAGTCTGTAGACCAGCAGCACCGGCTGCTTCTCCGGGGCAGTTGCTGTTTGTACGTTAGTAGGCTGATAATACTGTAATTCCAACATTCCGGCATTTTCAAAGACCTGCCGTGCCCGCTCGGTGGAAATCGCCCTGTCAGCGTCAGGGAAGGTGGTCTTCACCCAGGTAAGAGTATAGCCCGTCACCCACCCGTCATCACCGCTAACCTGAACGCTGACACCATTCGCTGGAAAAGGAACACCGTTGACTGCCCGCTCCCAGTGGAAGGTATAGCTCACCGGGCCATTGAGGATGTTGACATCATCCTGAACCGGGCGCAGTTGTGTGATGTGAGTTGCGTCCACCTGATGCATCAGTCTCGTGGCGGTAACCCTGGCAGTCTCAATGGAAACTGCCGGCTCCCTCAGAGTGATGCCGGGCTGACCCTCCGGCCGATTGATGCTGAAATTCAGCACTTCTCCGCTGGCGGCATCTACCTGGGCACTGCAATCCAATCCAGGATATTCCTGAGCAGTCCACTGCAAAAACCAGAACTGGGAACCGGCATTGCCGTTGTATCCGGAAGTGAAGCCCGTGCAGACGGCCGGGATCTCGAAGTTCGTCCGGACTATGCGGATCGCCTCATCCAGGGATACCGCCGGCTTTACGACTCCTGCGCCGGGCACGGTGGCTCTTACACCATTATTACTGAAATAGATGCTGGCCAGAGTGAATAGCAGAAAGACAATGGCCATCCCCCATGAAACCGTTTTCCTGGTAATCAACTGCCCCACCCTTTTTCCTCCCCATCAGCTTTTTATCTTGCTTGCCAGCCAAGCGCTCAACAACTTCCTGCTGGTATCAATCTACTATGAGATTCAATACTCTGCATGTCATAATCCTGGATATAGGTATGGTGGTCCGCATCGCTCAGCAAGAATAACCTGTAGCCTATTCCACGCAAATTATCGGAATATAAAAGAATAGTATAGATATGGCAGTTGTTTTCGACTTTCCATCGTCAATCATCCACCAACAGATCATGTATTATTTACGCCAATATTGCTGGAATGCTTACAGCCGTATAGAAAAATGGTTAGCAGCACCAAGCTGCAAACGGCGGCAATGTTTTTCATCATGCACCTCCCCTCAAAATAATCTTTTTCCCCATGGCGAGGCGCAATAAAATAGATTGCAAGCTATTCTGATTGATCTCTTCCAAGGTAATGATATACCATCTTCGCCAACACATGGTAATTTCCTTTTTAACCGTCAATAAGACATATTACATTATAGGCACGTATAAATATACGTGCTATAATAATCTTGAGGGGTGAGGAAAACGAAGGCGTACACATCCACAGAGATAATCAAAATCCTAAAGCAGGACGGGTGGGAACTGGATAGAATAACGGCCGACCACCACCAGTTCAAGCACCCGGTAAAGAAGTCCACCGTAACAGTTCCGCACCCCAAGAAGAACCTGCCCATTAAAACAATCAAGAGTATATTCAAACAAGCGGAATTAGAGCTATAAGCCCTGGCCCTTGTGAAAGGAGGCTTAGAACGTTGCCAGACAGATATCTTTTCCCAGCAATTTTTGACTATGCCGAAGACGGTATCTCGGTGGAGTTCCCGGACTTTCCAGGCTGCCTTACCTGTGGCGACTCTGAGGAAGAGGCTTTTCGAATGGCGAAGGATGTATTGTCTTTGCGCCTTTACAGTATGGAGCAGGACGGTGACCCCATTCCTGCCCCTACCAAAGGCAGTCAGCTTCACGTCGAGGATAACCAGGTGGTCGTTCTCGTTGAGGCCTGGATGCCACCATTCCGGGATAAGATGGAAGACAGGGCAATCAAGAAAACCCTTACAATTCCGAAATGGCTTAACGATTTGGCGGAAAAAAATCGGGTAAATTTCTCGCATATTCTGCAAGATGCCCTGATGAACCATCTGGGTGTTAACAGGAAACAGCCCTAAGCCGGGCTGTTTTTTTTGTGAAATATCAAAGAACCGAAAGCATTTAATATTCGGATAGAAACTCTAACAATTATCGATCCTTAAAAATCTCATCTCAGGACAATCTACAATCACCTGATAACGGAACGGAAATTGTTTGACTTCATGATATTTAAGGATAAACCGGCTTTGATAGACAAGCCTTATCGACCTTATCCCATGTTCACAACCTCTTTATTATGTGAGCCACGAGACGTAGATTGTGCTCTATCAGTATATTGCGGGCTTCTTCGTCACCCTGTTTAAGAAGTTGGAGGCATCTGGATTCATCGGCTTCGGAGAGCGGCTGGGGAAATACATTGTTGCTGATGTACGCGGAAAGAAAGACAAGTCCCTGAAGAAAAGAAATAGCTGTTGCCATGAACAGCTGGTAATGCACGTCGATCCCCTCCGGATTTTAACGTCACCGTTAAATCATATGGGGATCGACGATATTTGGTGCCTGTCTCAGTTTTTATACTTTACGCAGGTATTTCTGCTGCTAAAAGGCAAGAATATTGTCCACTATTAGAACGAGCGCCATGTCATCCCATCTGAATTAAATACGTAGCCTTATCAATGACAAAAAGTTGGACACCAGTAATTTAAAAAGCCGGGCCTGGAGAAAACCAGGGCCCGGCCTTCAGGTTGAGCTGATCGGGTACGGCGCTACTTTTGAGTGTTCAGGAAGTTCTCGACCATGGCGCAGGCCTCGGCGCGGATGGTCTCGTTCCGGGGTTCGTAGGCGCCATCCGGGTAGCCGTTGATGATCCCCTGCTGCAGCGCCACGAAGATGTAGCCTCTTGCCCACCAGGCGATGCTTTGATCGTCCGTAAACCTGGTGGCGGCCTGGGCGTTGGCGTCGGCGAGCTGCGACTTGCCCAGGGCCTGGACCAGGACGCAGGCGATCTCCTGCCTGGAGATCGGGGCATCCGGATGGAAGGTGCCGTCGCCGTACCCCTTGGCTATACCGGCCTGAACCGCCGTCTCCACCGCCTGGTAGAACCAGGCGGACGAATTGACGTCGCTGAACGTGGGCGTCTGCGTGCCGGATGGCGTCAGCTTCAGCACCTTGTCCATGATGGCGCAGAATTCCGCCCTGGTGATCCGCCTGCCCGGTTTGAAGGTGCCATCCGGATAGCCGCTGACGTAGCCCAGGCTGTTCAGGTTTTCAATATCACCATACGCCCAGTAGGATGGTGGCACATCAGGGAAGACCTGCGTTGGCGGCGTAGTCGGTGTGGTCGGTGTAGTTGGTGTAGTAGTTGTTGTCTGTACCCCTGCGGTGAAGCTGAGGACCGCTCCGTCTGCCGTCCCCTCCGAGTTGGTGGCATAGGCCTGGAAGTAGTAGGTCGTCCCCGTAGTCAGGCTGCCCAGGGTATCCGTGTAGGCGCCGGAGTGGTTATCGGCGCCCACATCCAGCTTGTTGGCGAGGCTGCTTGAACTGGTGCCCCAGAGGAAGCCGTAGTCGGTGATATCATACCCGTTGTCCGAGGTGATGTCGCCGTTCAGGACGGCGGAGGTGGCTGTGATGGAAGTGGCGGCCTCTGTCTGCACCGCCGGGATGAGAACAAGGGGAGCGCCCCCGCCGCCGGATGGGGCGCCGATCGTGAATTCGGCCGCGGCCGGGCCGCTGTACAGCCCGGTGAGGGGATCATACACCCGCGCCGTCACCGTCTCCGACTGGCTGACGGTGAAGGCGGCGTTGCCGTAGGCAGTCCTCGTGCCGCTCGTCTCCGGGTCCGACCCGTCGGTGGTGTAGTAGGCGGTATCCCCGTCGTCGATGCTGCCGATGGCCGTGCTCTGCGCTGCGGTGAAGCTGCCGCCGGGCGGGCTGATAACTGGCTTGTCGGGCCGGATCTCGTAGGTGGCGACGGCCGGGATGCTCCAGCCCAGGGTATGGTCGTAGACGGCCGCCTCCACGGTGGCCGACCGGGACAGCAAGAACTGCGAGGACGGCCCGGTGAAGGAGACAACACCGCTCACCATGCCGCCGGTGGGATCGATGCCCTTCAATGTCTGGTCCACCGTGTAGAAGACCGCTTCACTGACCGCCTCATAGTTCGGGTTGCTGATGGTGATGGACTGTGCCGAATCATAGATGCCGGTTGGCAGATTGAAGGTGGGCGCCTGCAGCCGGCCCGGCAAGCCGATCACCAGGCCCCGGGCGACGCTGCAGCTCTGCTGCGGCGTGCTGCTGTCGTAGACGCTGATCGCCACGCTGAAGTCACCGCTGGCAGTCGGGGTGCCGCTGATGATCCCGCTAGCCGGAGCGATCCCCAGGCCGCCCGGGAGCCCGATGGCGCTCCAGGTGTAGGGCGGCGTTCCGCCGCTGGCGACCAGGGTGGCGCTGCTCGTGCTGTAGGCCGTTCCCACCTTCCCCGACGGCAGGCTGGTGGCGTTGATGGCAAACAGCGGCTGGCTGACGGCCAGGTCGAAGACGGCGCTGCAGATCTGCTGCGTTGCACTGCTGTCGTAGACGGTGGCGGTGACGCTGAAGTCGCCGCCGGCCTGCGGGGTGCCGCTGATCTCCCCGGAACCGGGATCGATCCCCAGGCCGTCCGGCAGCCCGGCAGCCTTCCAGGTGTAGGGCGCTGCCCCGCCGCTGGCGGCCAGGGTGGTGTCGTAGGCCATCCCTTCCGTCCCCGGCGGCAGGAAACCCGTGGTGATGGCCAGGGGGGCGGCCTGCTGGGCGCCGACCACCAATACCTCGCGGATGCGGTAGTTATCGGATATATAGAGGTCTCCGGCGCTGTCCTGGGCCACGCTTTGCGGCCCCCATAGCCCGGCACTGATGGCCGGTCCCCCGTCGCCGGAGTAGCTGCCAGTACCTGTGCCGGCCACGGTGGAGATGGTGTCGCTGGCGTCCACCTTGCGCAGGCGTTTGTCAAAAGTATCAACGATGTAGAGGTTGCCATAGTTGTCTGCAGTTATTCCTTCCGGCTCCCCTAGTACGGCATTGGTGGCCGGGCCCCCGTCGGCTTGGTTGGGCCACTCAGTTCCGCCTCCGGCCACGGTGTAGATGTCGTTGGCGGTCATGGAGATCCCGAACTGGTTGTGGGTTGTGGCCGCCACCTCCCGGATGCGGGATTCATTCCAGTCGGAGGCATAGAGGTTGCCGGCGCTGTCCACTGCCAAGCATTCCGGCGTGTATATTCCGGCGCCGGTGGCCGGCCCCCCGTCGCCGGAGTAGGAGTACGCCCCGCTGCCGGCTATGGTGTAGATGTCATTGGCGGTCATATTGATCCCATACTGGGTATGGGTGGTGGCTGCTACCTCCCGGACACGGTAGTTGTAGCTATCGGCGATGTAGAGGTTGCCGGAGCTGTCCACCGTCATGCCGTCGGGCCCGCTTAGCGTTGCATTGGTGACCGGGCCGCCGTCGCCGGAGAAGCCCCCGGTGGTGTTGTTGGGCCAAGAATAGCTGCCGGCTATGGTGTAGATGTCATTGGCGGTCATATTGATCCCGTACTGGGTATGGGTGGTGGCCGCTACCTCCCGGATTTTTTCGCCGCCGGCGATGTAGAGGTTGCCGGAGGCGTCAACGGCAAGACCATCCGGCCCACGCAAATCAGCGCTGGTGGCCGGGCCGCCGTCGCCGATATCGTTCGAGTAGGGAGGCTCACCGGCCACGATGTAGATGTCATGGGCGGTCATGGAGATCCCGAACTGGGTATGGGTGGTGGCCGCCACCTCGTAGACGACACTGTACTCGGAGTCGACGATGTAGATGTTGCCGGCGCTGTCCACCGTAACGTCTTCGAGGGCGTATGATAGTTCAGCGCTGGTGGCAGGTGTTCCGTTGCTGGAGTATCCATTAGTCCCGTCGCCGGCCACAGTTGTGATGTTCCCGAAAGTGGGGCCGCTGGCGGCCTGCGTGATGGTGAAGGATGTATCCTCGCTGGCGCTCAGGCCCCTGCTGTCGGTGCAGGCGATGGTGAGGTCATGCGACCCCGGGGACAGGCCGGTGAGGGAGAACCCCAGGCTGTAGGCACCTTCGCTCTGGGGAGAGACGGTAGCAGCCACAGCCGCTCCGTCGAGCGTCAGGGTGAAATTGCCGGAGGTGAGGCCGCTCACCGGGGCGCCCTGCTCGTCCATGACATCGGTGGAGAGGCTGCCGGTAGTGGCCGTGGTGTCGTAGGTGTCCGGGTTCAGGGAGGCCTGCAGGCTGATGCCTTCCACCACCAGGGGCACCGTCCGGGAGTCGACGATGCTGCCGCCCACGGACAGGGCCACCGTCATCTCCGCCGGGCCGGGGCTCCAGCCGTGGGTGCCGGTAGTGAAGTCATAGGTACTGGACCCGGCCGACAGCTGCAGGTCTTCGTTTCCGGAGCTGAGCAGGACGCCGGAGTTGTCCCGGATCTCCCAGAGCAGGGTGGCGCTGGTGACGTTGGCGCTGGTGACGGTGGCGCGGCAGGGCACGCTGCTCATTCCTGTCTGGAGCGGACCGCCGTTGTTTATCTGAATATTGCTGACGGAAGCAGTTGCCGCCGGGCTGGAGTAAGTGACATTGAACTGCAGGTGATTGTACAGGGTCACCTGCTTGGTGTCCGGGTCGTATTGCATGGGTACCACGCTGACGGTGAGCATGACACCCCCATCCTCTGGATAGGCGCTGTACCAGTAGAGGCTGTCTGGATAGGGGTTGGGGATGGTGAAGCTGCCCTGAACAGGGCCGGTATTCTCATTTACGGGAATCTCTGTCTGCAGGTTGACCTGCCCCTGGTAGACAGAGCTGACCACGCTGCCCGGATCCAGGGTGACGGAGTTCACGGTCGACCCCGACGGCAGCAGGAAGCTCTTCTGCACCAGGGGCAGGTAGGGGGCGAAGGCGTTGATCATGAAGGAGCTGTCGCCCGGCACCTGGAACAGGTCCTGGCCCTGGCTGTCGGCGGTCACCTCGAAGTTCGGAATGTCCACCGTGAAGTCGAGGCTCGGGTCCCCGGGAGCTGGCGCTACCTGAGCAGGCGCGGCTTCGGGGCTGGTCTCGGCCGGGAGCGCCGTCACCGCCGGGGGATCGTCCGGCTGGGTGGGCAGGCCGTAGAGCTCGGTGCCAAAGGTAGCGTAGGTGGAGGTCTCGTCGATGTACTTGGGGTTGCATGTCGCCCAGTACTGGTTGTAGGCCGCTACCTGGGCATCCCCTACCGTGGCGGTGTTCTTGTTCAGCAGGCTGTCCAAGAAGCAGGACAGGATCAGGTCGTGGTAGGCGACGCCATTCGAGGCCCCGATCCCGTAGGTGGTGGGGGCGAGGTAGGTCACCGCCTTGCCGAGCAGGCTCTTGACCAGGCTCTGGTCATAGGGGGTGTAGTCGCCGATATCGGAGACGTGGCTGACCGAATAGCCGGAGTGGCAGCCGGTGCTGATCACCACGTGGCCGGGCTCGGCCTCCGGGATGCCGTTGTAGGTGCCGGCCACGATATCCGGGTTCTTCTCGGTGTTCTGGTTCATGTGCGTGGCGTGCGACCAGATCAGGGTCAGGTCGTCGTTGGTGGCCGACCACGCCACGTCGCCGGGTTTCCAGTTCGTGTCCTCCCCGTTGACCTGGGAGTAGCAGCCCGGAGCTGCTGCCGGTCCGGGTACCTTCGTGAAGTTGCGGTCGAGGATCGGCTTCAGGGCCAGCTTGACAACTTTTGGCCAGTTGACGGTGTCTGGCAAGAGGTTGAAGAGATTGGCCGTCCTGGTCGCCGGGTCAAGCTTGACCGGCGTCTCGTAGCCGTCGATGATCTGCGACAGCCGTCCCGGGCTGTCGGCGAAGATCCTGCCGATCCCAGCATCGATCTGCGGCCGGGTCACGGAGTCCGGTACGTTGTTGAAGGAGGCGTAGGGGACGTCGGTCATGATATAGTTGAGGGCCGAGTCCTTGAGGGTGGGGTTGCCGTAATCGGTGCCCAGATCCTCAGGCAGGGTGGGGTATTCAGACTCCACAAATGCAGGGTCGGGGTCGGCTACGCGGTAGAAGGGCACCACCGCATCGTCCCCGATGATGGCCACATCCCGGAATTTGGCGATCTGGCTCACGTTGTAGACGAGGTTGTCGATCAGGACGCCCATCTCCCGGGTATTGGCGCCGTAGCTGAATGAGCTGTAATCATAGGCGTAGCCGTTGGCGACGGTGATCTCCCGGGGCAGGTCGATGACGATGCCGTGGTGTTCCAAGGCATACTGGTTCAAGCGGGTGAGCAGGTCGTAGTAGTCGGGGATGCCGTTGCCGTTCAGGTCGTCAGCCGGGGCCATGCCGGTGTTTTCGAACTCGTTGTAGAGGGCGCCCAGATCGGTGAGCACCAGCAGGTCGGGATCGGTGATCACCTTCACCGAGGTGCTGCCCATGGCGCCTCCGTTCACGGAGAGGTCGATCGTGGCCGTGCCGGGGCCGGGGACCTGCACGTCGGCGCTGTAGACCCCGTCGTTGGCGGCGCAGTCGCCCCCGGTCCCGTCGTCCTTCAGCACCACCGGATCGGGAACCCCGGTCACGCTGACCCGGACATCAGCGCCCCCGGACGTGTCCAGGTTGCCGGAGCTGTCAAAGACGGTGGCGTAGACCAGGACGGTGCCGTTCACCATGACATTGGGCGAGGAGACGCCCAGGGAGGCCTTCTGGGCATGGTAGCTGACCTTGCGGACGGTGTGCACATTGTAGTCAGAGACGAAGAAGGCTCCCGATCCCTCCACCGCCACACCATAGGAGCCATACAGGGCGGCGCTGGTGGCCGCACCGCCGTCGCCATAGCCGCTGCCGCCGCCGGCCACGGTGGTGATGGCGCCGCTGGCATCCACCTTGACGACCTGGTCGATCTCGTCGAGGTAGAGGCTGCCGGAGCTGTCGACCGCCATGCTGTACGCGCCGGTGCCGGGCACGGTGTAGATGTCATTGGCTGTCATATTGATGCCGTACTGGGTGTGGGTGGTGGCCGCCACCTCCCGGATGCGCTGGTTGCCCCGATCGACGAGGTAGAGGTTGCCGGAGCCGTCCACGGCCACGCCGGTGGGATAATCCACCTCGGCGCCGGTGGCCGCGATCCCGTCCCCGTTGTAGCCGTATGTCCCAGTACCGACGATGGTGTAGATGTCATTGGCGGTCATCGCGATGCCGTACTGGGTGTGGGTGGTGGCCGCCACCTCCCGGATGCGCTGGTTGCCGGAGTCGGCGATGTAGATGTTGCCGTATACGTCCACCGCCACGCCCTGGGGAAAATCGACCTCGGCGCTGGTGGCCGCACTCCCGTCGCCCGTATAGCCCGGGGTGCCGTTGCTATCGCCGGCCACGCGGCCACCGCGGCCGGCGGCCTTCAACTCGTAGACGGCGCTGGTCTGAGATTGGTCGAAAGAATCAATATTATTGTCGGCAATATAGAGGTTGCCGGAGCTGTCCAGCGCCAGGCCGCCGGGGTGGTCGATGCCGCTGGCCACGGTGTAGATGTCGTGGGTGGCCATCTTGGTCCCGTACTGGGTATGGTTCGATCCAGAAACCTCACGGATGCAGCCGTTGTCCGAGTCGGCGATGTACAGGTCGCCATGCTCGTCCACCGCCACGCCCATCGGTTTCCAGAGCTGGGCGGCGGTGGCCGGCCCCCCGTCGCCGGCGTAGCCCCCGTCGCCGGAGGGTATGCCGGCCACGGTGCTGATGATGCCTGGGGTGGCGCTATCGGCACTGGCGGCCGTCGGGGCCAGGAACACCGCGCATAGCAGCGCGGGCATCAACAATAACCAAAGGAATCTGTTTGCTGAAACGCTCATCATTTTCATGTGGCCAGGCCTCCTTGGACATCATTAATAGACCTTCTTTGGTTAAAGGCACTATGCGGCGATTAAAGCTGCCTTTTATCTGACTGAAAGATCGGAGCTGAAAATCTCACCTGTGTTTGCTCTACATACAGCGTCCATGTTCCAGCAAAATCCGGAGTAAAAGGCATAAGTGCCCATCTTGTGGGTGTAGATGGCTATATCGTATATCCGGTTTGTAAAATTTTTGTGAAATATAAGAAGCTCGTTATTCCCCCGTCAGTAGCAATAAAAAAGCGCGGGTCAACCGCGCTGCGATAAGTGATGGAACCTATGTGCTCTCAATCTTCAGGTATCTGCTATCGGGGCAGTCTACGATCTCATATTCGGTAAACTGTGGCGCCTGGCTCTGGCGCCGCTTCAAGGCAAATCGGCTTTGATATATTAGCCTGAAAATATTTTGATCTGGGATGATAACCTCTTTATTATGTGAGCAACAAGCCTCAAATTGTGCTCTATCAGTATATTGCGGGCTTCTTCGTCACCCTGTTTCAGTTTTTGCAGGCAACTGGCTTCATCGGCTTCGGAGAGCGGCTGGGGGAATACGTTGTTGCTGATGTACGCGGAAAGAAAGACAAGTCCCTGAAGAAAAGAAAGAGCTGTTGCCATGAACAGCTGGTAATGCACGTCGATCCCCTCCGGTTTTAACGTCACCGTTAAATCATATGGGGATCGACGATATTTGGTGCCTGTCTCAGTTTTTATACTTTACGCGGGCTTCTTGTCCACTTACCCCTCTCTTCCGGGCTGCCGGTGGTGGCTCGATTTTCTTTTTTTTATTATGAAACCTATTTCTATTCTTTATGACGCTCAATGAGAGCTTCAAGTTGGTTTATCATTTCAGGAATATCCTTACAGGTGAGTTTCCATATCCTGTCCGGCATGACCCGATCATAATCATGTATGGCAACGTTACGAAAAGCCTTTACCGCGCGCCATGGAATAAAATCGTTTGAGTCTTTGCACTCCTGGCTCAACCTGCTACTGGCTTCGCCAATTATTTCAAGCTGACGAATAACAGCATCCTGGGTGCGACTATCTGAGTCGAACAACTCCCATGTAAAACCAGCGGCATACTGCTGAACTTTTAAGCAGGCATCCCGCATATGGCATAAATACAAATAGTCATTGTGGGAAGACATAGACAACCCTCCTGCTATTTAGCACGTCATCTCTAATATAGGGACTCAAGGCACGTTTTTCAACCAAGTCAACATCATAACCCAACAGATCGGAAAACGCTAATTTAACATTGATAAAGTCAATTAAACTTTCAACAGTACTTTCTGGAAGAAATTCCACAAGTATATCAATGTCACTTTTTAAGCGGTCGAAGTCATCACGAAGGATCGAGCCGAACAGAGATAATTCCTTAACACTAAATTGTTTGCAAAGCTTGATCATACCTTCAGTGTCTAATGGGACTCGAATCCCCGTTTGGTATGCTTCAATGCTCATCATCAGTCACCTCCTTGTCCTTGTAACACTATACCATATTATTCCTATTATCGTCACCACCAAACGGCATGTTATAATCAATTTACCGGGTATAATTTCATTTGGTGGAGCATAAACAGTGATTATCCTGCATTTGAGCATCCATGAGGGACGCAGCCTTCTGTGGGGGGAAACCCCGGCTCAAGGATGGCCTGCTCCCTACAAGCGACGGGGGCGACGCCCAAAGAACGTCCATACGGCGGTCTCACCCTTCAACACCACTCCGGAGCAGTTGTTCGAGGCCCTGGCTGCTGCAGGCATCGAACTCCCTACAAAGACCGGGGGCGGGACCACCAAAAAGAACCGGACAACCGGCGCCATGAACGCCTGGCTGCCATCTCTGGCGGACCGGCCGGTGGGCTCCAGCCCGTTAATATCTGAACAACCAACAGGGGAGGCCGTTGTTCAGCCCTGGGGAGTATCCACTCTGCATTTACCTGCAGATAAGGTGGTAGATCTGCTGGCGGCCTGTGCCGGCGGCGCCATGCTTACCCACGGAGTACTGGCGGGAGACGATCTTCTTTACTGGGCACAGACGCTGCGTTTTGCCGGCGCCCTGGCCACCCGCGGACGCTTCCTGCCTGGAGTGCACCAGGAGCAGGGATCCTACCATGCCCGCTGGGAGCCGGTCATCCTGGGCGATGACCTGCAGTGCCAGGGAAGCCTGGCGGCCAGGATGCCGGCGGCCTGTTGCTGCCTCGCCACAGCTGGCGCCAGCCAGCCGCCGGCTGCCGTCCGGATTCAAGTGTTGACCGTTTTCATCGCATCCCTGATCGACACCATTGCCCGCCGCGAAGCTGCAGCCCGTCCTGACGGCCGCCCCAAGCAGAAGTCCTTTGCCAGCGTCCACGAGCAGTGGATTGCAGCGCTCGCCTCGGAAGATGGACTGATGACTGGCCCGGACCAGGTGCTGTCAAGCCTGGCCTCTCAAGTGGACGAGTGGCGGCGCCGGGTCTCTGTCCTTTCCTCCGCCCCGTTCCGCTTCTGCTTCCGCTTGGAGGAGCCATTGGAAGCACCTCTAGGAGAAGCCCCGGACCGGGAAGAGAAGGAGATCTGGGCGGTCCGCTATCTCCTCCAGGATGTCTCGGACCCCAGTCTGCTTGTTCCGGTGTCCGATGTCTGGACAAGCGACCGCAGGCGCTCGAAGAAACTGCCGTTTGCCAAGTGGCAGGGTACCCGTGAGTTCCTGCTGACTGCGCTGGGTCAGGCTGCCTGCCTCTGCGAGGGGGTCGCGGTAAGCCTGAAGACTGCGGTACCGGCGGGGTTTTCAGTCTACAGCACTGGGGCGTACGAGTTTCTGACCGTCACCGCTCCTTTGCTTGAACAGGCCGGCTTTGGGGTGATGCTGCCGGCCTGGTGGACAGATAGCAGGCGGACTTTCTCCGGGGACGGGCCGCGCCTGGCAGTGCGCGCCCGGGCCGGCCAGGCTTTCACTTCCAATAGCCGGATCGGCCTCGACCAGGTCGTTGACTTCAACTGGGAGGTAGCCCTGGACGGTGAGGCGCTCACCGATGCCGAACTGGCCGCCCTGGCGAAAGCCAAGGCCCCGCTGGTGATGCTGCGCGGGCGGTGGGTTGAAGTCAACGCCCGGGGAATCCGGGCCGCGATAGACTTCTGGGAAAAGCAGGCAGAGCGGGGAATCACGGCACGCCAACTGGCGCGGCTGGCCCTGGGGGCGTCCAGAACGCCGGACAGCCTTCCGCTGGAAAGGGTCTCGGCCTCCGGCTGGATGGCCGGCCTGCTCGACCAACTGGATGGAAAAACAGCCTGGGAGGAACTGCTGCCGCCCTTGGGACTGCAGGGCAGACTGAGACCCTACCAGGTCCGGGGCTACTCCTGGCTCAACCTGCTCAGTGAATGGGGCCTGGGCGCCTGCCTGGCCGACGACATGGGCCTGGGCAAGACGGTGCAGACGCTGTCCCTGATCCAGCGACGCCGGGAGCAGGGAGAACAGCGGCCGGCCCTGCTGATCTGTCCCACCTCGGTGATCGGCAACTGGCAGCGGGAGGCCGCCCGCTTCACACCCGACCTGCCTCTGCTGGTGCACCATGGTGGCGACCGGACAAAGGGGACCGCATTCAAGAAGCTGGCCAACCGCCAGGCGATGGTGCTCTCCAGCTACGCCCTGCTGGCCCGCGACCAGGACCTGTTCCAACAGTTATCCTGGTCGGGCATCATTCTCGACGAGGCACAGAACATCAAGAACCCGCAGACCAGGCAGGCCCAGGCCGCTCGTGCGCTTACGGCCGAGTGCCGGATTGCCCTGACCGGGACACCGGTGGAGAACAATGTCGGCGATCTGTGGTCGCTGATGGAGTTTCTCAATCCCGGTCTGTTGGGCAACCGTACCGACTTTCAGCGGTCATTCCTGATCCCGGTGCAGGTCAACCGGGATGCGGAGGCAGTCGCCAGGCTGAAGCGGCTGACCGCACCCTTCGTGCTGAGGCGCCTCAAGACCGACCGCAGCATCATCACAGACCTGCCTGAAAAGATTGAAACCAAAGCGTATTGCCCCCTCACTAGGGAGCAGGGCTCTCTATACAAAGCCGTCGTCAATGAAGTAGAGGAATCCCTGGCGGAGAGCACGGGGATCCAGCGCCGGGGACTGATCCTGGCTGCCCTGTCCAAGCTGAAACAGGTCTGCAATCATCCCGCCCAGTTTCTGGGCGACCGCTCTCCCCTGCCGGGCCGTTCAGGCAAGTTAAACCGCTTGGTGGAGATGTGTGAAGAACTCCTGGCAGCCGGGGAGCGCGCCCTCGTCTTCACCCAGTTTGCCGGCATGGGCGAATTACTGCAGAAGCACCTGGTAGACGCCTTCGGGCGAGAGGTGCTCTTCCTTCACGGCGGTGTTACTAAGCAGGAGCGCGACCGACTGGTGGAGTTATTTCAGCAGGAGCAGGGGCCTCCTTTTTTCGTGCTGTCCCTAAAGGCCGGGGGCACCGGTCTCAATCTGACCGGAGCTAGCCACGTCTTTCATTTCGACCGCTGGTGGAACCCGGCCGTGGAAAACCAGGCCACCGACCGCGCCTTCCGGATCGGCCAGGTAAAGAATGTCCAAGTGCACAAATTTGTTTGTACGGGCACGATTGAGGAGCGCATCGACGAGATGATCGAGCACAAGCTGGAACTGGCCGAGCAAGTGGTGGGGTCCGGGGAGGGCTGGCTGACAGAGCTATCCACGGAGGAGATCAGGGACTTGATGGCTCTCCGGGAAGAGGCCATCGCAGAATTCTGAGACCGTTTCTCGATCTTAGAGATTCAAATGGCAGAATCCCACATAAGAACAGTTGAAACAAGGGGCGAACTATGGGAAGATGGGATTTCTTCGATTATCCACCAAGCAGGCCGATCCCGGCCCGGGGAGGGATCAAGGCCCAGAGTCGCCGCGGGGCATTCGGAGCCAACTGGTGGGGCAAGCGCTGGATTGCCGTTCTAGAGGGCTTTCACCTGGGGGCGCGCTTGAGCCGTGGGAAGAGTTATGCCCGCCAGGGGCAGGTCCTGTCGGTAGCAGTCAACCAGGGAGTGGTGACGGCCCGTGTCCAGGGATCACGCAAGACGCCATATCTGATTAAAATCGGGTTGAGGTCGTTTACACCGGCAGACTGGAAAAAGGTGGCCAGGCTGTTGACCGCCCAACCGTTTCTCGTGGCCAAGATGCTGGCTGGTGAATTGCCCGGCGAGATCGAGCAGGTTTTTACCACGGCGGGCCTATCCCTGTTCCCTGAACACTACGAAGACCTGAAAACCAGTTGTTCCTGCCCTGACTGGTCGAACCCCTGCAAGCATATCGCCGCTGTATATTATATCCTGAGTGAAAATTTCGACCAGGACCCGTTTCTGATCTTCAAACTGCGCGGCCAGGACCGCCAGGAGTTGTGCGAACTGCTTGGCGCCCCTCCGGCAAGCGGTGCCGATCCGGCCACGGTAAGCAGCCCCCAGGGACCGGGCGCCTCCGGGACAGCATCTTATCCTTTCGAGCCCGATGAACAGGCCGAACATTCACAACCGGTTGCAAAGGAGCCTCTGCCTGTCGATCCGGGCGTATTCTGGAAAGGCATTCAACAGGGCACCCTTGCAGGGACCTTGCCTGTCTCAGGGATGGCGCCTGCTCTCACCACGAAAGGACATGAAGAGGCAGCGGCTGCCCTGCTCAGGCGGTTGGGTAATTTCCCTTTCTGGCAGGGGAGTGGGCAACTGCTCGAACTGCTGGAACCCATCTATCGGCAGGTGGCGCAGTCCGGACTGGCCTTGATGACGGGCAAAGATAAAGAACAATACTGACCACATCCGCGCTCCCTAATGACGTGTTTTTTATACGTTCTCGATCTTCAGGAATCTACTCTCCGGGCAATCTACAATCTCGTAGTAGCTGAATGGGAATTGCTTAATTTGACGCTGTTTCAGGGCAAACCTGCTTTGGTAGATAAGCCTCAACTGACATTTTGTTTGTTTACAACATCTTTATTATATGGGCGACGAGGCGTAGATTGTGCTCTATCAGGATGTTGCGGGCCTCCTCGTCGCCCTGTTTCAGCTTTTGCAGGCAACTGGATTCATCGGCTTCGGAGAGCGGCTGGGGGAATACGTTGTTGCTGATGTACGCCGAAAGAAAGACAAGTCCCTGAAGAAAAGAAAGAGCTGTTGCCATGAACAGCTGGTAATGCACGTCGATCCCCTCCGGATTTTAACGTCACCGTTAAATCATATGGGGATCGATGATATTTGGTGCCTGTCTCAGTTTTTATACTTTATGCAGGTTTCTTGTCCACAGATTGTTTCAGAAATAATCTGAGGCATCTCATCCCTCACTAAATGCACCAAGGAAAACCTCATTAAAAGCACTTATATCAGCCTGGCTCGAATTACCGATCTTGAAAAAATCCTGCTATGGACAACCACCGCTCTTTATTTTCCGCCACACCCAGGTAAAAAAGAAGGAGATGTGGTCTTCGCCATAATTCTGTAGTCGCTACGCCTTCTGTTAACGGTATATCAAGACGATGGTATCTTGTCCTGTAAATAGGTTTCAACTCCACTTATGAATTTAAGTGCGTTATCCAGGGCTTGGGCCGCATCCTTCTTGCTAACCACGTAAAAATCATCGTAATCGCTTGATAACCTCAGATCCTGGGCGTTTGCAATGATTTTACTGTATTCCTTTGGGAAAACCCCGGTCTTAACATAATTTATATTAAAAAGACTGATCACGCCAGAGTGCTTGCTTGAATCAACCGCCAGGGTTGCCAGCGCTGCCCTGGCTGCCTGAAAAATAGCATAGTATGCCTTAGACGCGGCATCGAGATAATGATTGTTAGCATACAACTCTTCTGCAACGGCGAGTCTTTCCTTGGCCGCTGTAATCCTGTGCATCCCCAAGTTCAGGCCGGCTAACTCGTCCAAAGAGTTTCACCGTCCCTAATTACATTCATCGCAAAGGGAGCTTTGAGAGAAGCCAGGCGCTGAAATTCATCAAGTCCATAAAGGTTGAAGGAGATGTTTAGATCATAATCCACGTCATCATCCAATAAATAATCGTAAATTTGAGATCGATCTATTCTATTGCGATCGCGTACAAGAATCAGAATATCAATATCGGAACCATCGTTAAAATCACCCCTGGCCTTGGATCCATAGAGGATCACGGAAGCCAATTCAGAACCATATATGTTTTTCAGGTGTTGTAGAATCTTGCTAAGCGCCAATTTCTCTTTCGTTGCTAAAGCGACCACGGCTATGCCCCCTTCTTACCTGACTACATTTTACCAGCCGGCTAAATGTGAGGCAACTATCCGGGCAAGGGCAATCAAAACGGTAGTATCTGACTTTTCATCATCATTTGTTTGCTAGTATACCATATCCTGCCAACATAAGGCAATAGCTTCTGCTTAAGCTGTGCCGGTAAGCGAATGAAGGAAATACAAGAAAAAAAGAGAACAGATTATCCAAGAGGAAATTGGAAATATTATGGGAGGATTGTCGAATGACTGACAGGGCACTTGCCAAGGAAAAGACCGACCGGCTGATCGAACTCACATCCGATTTCTGTAAGCAGTACCTGAACGATGAATACCGTGACCTTTGCGTCAAGCTGATCAAAAAGATGGGCCGTAAAAGGGATGTGCCATTCATGAGAGGGGACCTGGAAATCTGGGCGGCATCCGTTATCTTCGCCCTGGGAAGCATCAATTTTCTGTTTGACCGCTCCTCGACACCTTACGTGACCCGGGATACACTCTGCGCTCACTTTGACTCCAAGAAGAGCACGGTTTCCCAGAAAGCCGGGACAATCCGGGACATGTTCAAGATGACCTACTGGGACGGGGATTTTTCCACTTCAGCCATTAGGAAAAGCGATCCTTTCGCCAACCTGGTCATGGTGAACGGCCTGATTGTGCCAAAGGATATGCTAGGCATTTCCGATGATGAAGCGGAAGATGAATAAACAACTTGCCAAACACAAGTGGTCCTTTACAAGCAGGTTTCGGGCCGGGGCTTATGGGCAAAAAGCGAGCAGGCTGGCCATCCAGAGAATCAAGGAAGCGGTAAGCGAAATAAAGCAGGCCAACAGGAATGACCACCTGCTAGCGACCGAGGGCGCCGTCCTCTTCATCGAAAAATTGGTGCCGGCAATCGCGGAGATCGACAGTTCATCGAGCGCCCTGGGCACGGCTACTAATAATACCCTGTACGATCTGGTCTCCGTCATTGAAAAAGCCGATGCAGATCCGGAAACCAGGGAAAAATGGTTGGAACGCCTCTGGGAAGCAGTTCAAGACGACGGGTACGGTTACCTTAATGCGATCCTCCCCGAGATCTGGGGAGAACTATGCGTCGACAAGGCGACCGCCTCCCGATGGGCGGACGATTTTCTGGATACCGTCAAACATTCCTGGCAATATGGAGGTTATTTCGTCGGTGACACCGCCTGTCTGTCCTGCCTCCTGGCTGCCGGCCGGCATGAAGAATTGCTGGATCTATTGCAACAGGCCCCTCGTGTCTGGTGGCACTACCGGCGTTACGGCGTGCAGGCTCTTCTGAGGCTGGGGCGCAAGGCTGAGGCATTGCGCTACGCCAATGAATCCTGCGGCTTGAACGATAATCTCTCCCAAGTGGAAGAAGCCTGTGAGGACGTCCTGCTCTCATCCGGTCTGAGTGATGAGGCCTACCGCCAGTATGCAATACCGCGGCTTGTTTCCAGGCCTGGACTGGCCACATTCCGGAAAGTGGCCAAAAAATACCCGGAGAAAGATCAACAGGAGATGCTAAATGATGCCCTGGAAAACACGCCCTTTGATCAGGACAAGGGCAAATGGTTTGCCACCGCCAAGCAACTGGGGATGCTGGAACTGGCCAGGCACCTCGCTTTGCACTCGCCTGTCGAGCCGAAAACCTTAAACCGGGCGGCGAAGGACTACCGGGACAGCAATCCGGCATTCGCCCTATGTGCTGCCATCGCTTCACTGCATTGGCTGAGCCAGGGTTGGGGATACGAGATCGATTCTTCCGATGTGTATACAGCTTACTCGCTGGCTCTGGAGGCAGGTCAAAAGACGGGAGGGGTGGAGTTGGTCAAGAGTGATATCGCCCACATTATCGAGCAAGACCGTTCACCGGGGATGTTCGTTAAGCAGGTGCTCGGGCATTACTTCAAGACGCCCAGATGAACCATCTGGAAGTTAAACCATCTGGAAGTTAAACAGAAAGCAGCCCGACTCAGGGCTGTTTTTTTGTTAAACGCGTATAGAGGTCTAATAACTCTCGATTGTTAAATATCTCATTTCAGGACAGTCTACAATCTCCTGATAACGGAACGGAAACTGTTTGACTTCATGATGTTTGAGGATAAACCGGCTCTGATAGACAAGTCTCAGCGACCCTGTCCGATGTTCACAATGTCTTTATTATGTGAGCTACGAGGCGTAGATTGTGCTCTATCAGTATATTTCGGGCCTCTTCGTCACCCTGTTTCAGTTTTTGCAGGCAACTGGCTTCATCGGCTTCGGAGAGCGGCTGTGGGAATACATTGTTGCTGATGTACGCGGAAAGAAAGACAAGTCCCTGAAGAAAAGAAAGAGCTGTTGCCATGAACAGCTGGTAATGCACGTCGATCCCCTCCGGTGTTTTTGCGTCACCGTTAAATCATATGGGGATCGACGATATTTGGTGCCTGTCTCACTTATATTGGCTTATCCGACTTTCATATGAAGTATGTTTGCATGTTAACCCTTGAGCATCTTCCAGTTCTTGTAGCCGCCAGAAATGTTGTATACTGATTTGAATCCATTGTTGAGCAGGATGTTCTGGGCGGCATTGCCGCTTGTCCCGGCATTGCAGTAGGTTACTATGTCCGCCTCTGGATCAAGCTCCCCCACTCTCTGGCGCAGTGTTGCCAGGGGTATATGAATAGCGCCTGTCACGCGCCCTGCCGCATACTCTTCTGGAGAACGCACATCGATAATAACCAAAGGTCGATCGCCAGATCTTCTCCGTTCAAGTTCATCAGGCGTGATCAGGTGGGTTCCCCGCTCCAGTTCGTTGGCCAGAATCATCCCGGTATAGGTGACCGGGTCTTTAGTTGTGGAATAGGGCGGGGCATAGCCCAGATCGATCTGGAACCATTCCTTCACTTTAATCCCCAGGGAGATACCGGTGGCAAAAACATCAAGCCGCTTGTCCACCCCGTGGCTGCCGACCACCTGCGCCCCCAACATGTTGCCGGTCTGGCGGTCTGCCACCGCCTTGATCAGGAACTCGCTCCCGCCAGGGTAGTAGGGCTGCTGGTTGGGCTTGATGTTGTGCGCTACCGCCACCTCATAACCCAACCCCCTGGCCTCACGCTCCGTTAAGCCGGACTGCCCCACTGCCAGATCGAATACCTTGAAGATGCGGGTACCCAGCCCTCCCAGGAATTCCTCCCTGGCCCCGGTCATGTTCTGCCCCACTATCCGTCCCATCTTGTTGGCCGTCGACCCCTGGGGATAGTAGACCGGGCGTCCGGTAATCCGTGAGAAGGACTCGGCGCAGTCTCCAGCAGCATATATTCCCTTGATGCTGGTTTCCAGGTACTTGTCCACCTTGATCGCCCCGGTTTCCCCGATGGCGATCCCTGCAGACCGGGCCAATGCCACGTTCGGCTTGACACCGATCGCCATGATCACGAAATCGGCGGGGATCATCTTGCCTGATTCGGTTATCACCTGATAGACACCGCTCTCATTGGTGTTCAGGGCGGCCAATCCATCACCCAGGAGCAGTTCCACCCCATTCTCTATCAGGTGTTTCTCCACCCACTTGGCCACATCCGCATCCAGGGAGGGCACTACCTGGGCGGCCTTTTCAACAATTACAGTCTGGATACCCAGGCGTACCAGGTTTTCAGCCATTTCCATGCCGATGAAGCCGGACCCGACAATGGCGCCCCGTGCAGGTTTAGATTGCTTGATAAACAGCTTCAGGCTATCAGCGCTCTTGATGGTTCGGATCGGAAAAACGTTGGGCGCATCGGCTCCGGGAATCGGTGGCACGATCGGGCTAGCACCGGTGGCAATCACCAGGAGTTCATAGGGTTGTTGAAAGGTCTGCCCGGTAGCCTGGTTTTGCACTTTCAGATGTTTCTCTTCCGGCGTGATCTGCAATACTTCATGACTGGTCAAAACATCAATATTGTAACGTTCCTTAAAGAAGTCCACATCTCTGGGGGTCAACAACTTCCTATCAGTGATCATATCGGAGACATAGTAGGGTAATCCGCATGCTGAATAAGAGATGTCCGTGTCTTTTTCGAAGATGGTGATTCGGGCGGATTCCGAGTTTCTGCGGGCCTTGGCCGCAGCGCTGGTTCCGGCAGCGACTGAACCGATCACCGCAATCTGGATTTGATCTTCCACGATTAAAGCACATCCTCTCCATTTTTAGATATAAAGTAATCGGAAAAAGTAGCATAGAAAATTGCAGAAAACAAGTTCTCTCTGCTTGTTTAACCAAGTAAAAGAAAGGTTGCTGTCTCTGTATTCAGGCATGGGAAATAAGGAATGGCCACGCTGAGGAAGGAAAAGTTAAGCGGCTGAGCAAACTTAAAATTATTGTATGGTCATTCCAGTTAAATGTCAACGCAACGCCTCTACCTTGCAACGCCTCTACCTTGTTGAACCACTGTTTTACCAGCTCTGAAGACCATCTTGCCAAATTTTCTAAGTCGTTGTCAGGCCATCCTGCCAGGATAGCTAGCAGGGAAGCCTTCACTTCCTCTCTGACATTTCGGTCTCTTTGATCAAAAGATACTGGTAAATATCGTAGTTCTCTCCGGGCATAACCTGGCAGAAATAGAAGCAGCCCCAGTACTGCAGTGACTCTTCCGGGGGAATGACCCGCTTGAACTTAAAGCAATGGACTGCACCATCCGGCTCCGCTTTCATGCCCAATGCACATACCCTACAATTTTTCACTAGCGGATCCGATACTTGCTCGTACATAGAGGCCACCTCCCAGGTTTTAAGTAACTGGCTCGCCATCGGGTGTGAAATACTTCACCGAAAAGCTCAGCGCAACATTGACCAGACCGATCATCACCGGCACCTCGATCAGGGGCCCGATGACCGCGGCAAAAGCCTGGCCAGAATTGATTCCGAAGACAGCCACCGCCACCGCAATTGCTAACTCGAAATTGTTGCTGGCAGCCGTGAAAGCGAGGGAAGCAGTCTGTCCATAGTTAACCCCGGCCTTCATACTGATATAGAAGGAAGCAAAAAACATCACCAGGAAGTAGATCAGCAGCGGCACGGCGATCCTCACCACATCAAGGGGAAGATTGACGATGTACTTTCCCTTCAGGGAGAACATGATCACGATGGTGTAGAGTAGGGCGACCAGCGCCACAGGACCGATCCGGGGCATGAAACGCCTCTCGTACCATTCCCTCCCTTTAGCCGGCATCAGGGTAAACCTGGTGATCACCCCGGCCAGGAAGGGGATACCCAGATAGACAGCCACACTCTTGGCTACTTCGGCCATGGAAACGTGAATCACCGTTATCTGCGTGGCCAGGTGCAGCCACTGGGGCAGCAGAGTGATGAAGAAGTAGGCATAGACCGAGTAGAAGAATACCTGGAACAGGGAGTTGAAGGCCACCAGGGCAGCGGCGTACTCTGAGTCGCCGTGCGCCAGGCTGTTCCAGACGATGACCATGGCGATACAGCGGGCGATCCCGATCAGGATCAGCCCTACCATATACTCCGGGTAGCCGCGCAGGAAGATGATCGCCAGCATGAACATCAGGATCGGCCCCACGATCCAGTTCTGGATCAGCGAGAGCACAAGCACCCTGATGTTTCTAAAGACCTTGACGATCTCCTCGTATCTAACTCTAGCAAGAGGTGGATACATCATTATGATCAGACCAATTGCAATGGGTATTGAGGTAGTCCCGACCGATAATTGATCGAGCAGCTTGGCGATACCGGGAAAGACATAACCTCCCCCGACGCCGACAGCCATGGCCAGGAAGATCCACAGGGTAAGGAACCGGTCGAGTACAGACAGCCGCGGTGAAGACTTTTCAGTCAATTAATCGCGCCTCCATAAATTCATCTTAACATTCTGGCACCCAGCCGGAGACTGTATCCCTCAGGCAACGCCGTTAAATCCAAACACCTTTTTCATTACACGAACTCCTCACCAGCAGGCAGTTGCCCCCCGAAGTAATCGACAAGAAGCTTATTGATTGCCTGCCTTTCCTTTTCATGAGAAGGTTCCAGCAAGAAAGGGCACTGTGACATCTCGTAGCGCTCCTGGATCAATCCGGCGGCAAACGCCAGGCAGGTCATCTCCCCGCACTCCCTGCAGTTGGTGCGCGGCAGATGTTTGTACAGGACATAGGGGCTAAGCTGCTGCTGTGGCATACTTGAGGGAATAATACTGTCCCGCTCGCGGGCGACCTTGTTCAGGATCATGATCACTTTATCCAGGATTTCTTTGACCTTATCGATGTTCTCGGTTCGAAAGATCCTCTCCATACACAAGCAGCTCCGTCATTTCGAAAATTACTTAAAAGCTCTGACATTCGCCCCGGCAAAAGCGCCGTCGATGGCGTCCAGATCGATCCCTTCAACTACGCTTACCTCTCTGTGCCTCTGCAGCAACTGGTCGATCAACGACCTGGAAATGATGTGTACTGGCTCTATGTCGACATCTTTGAAACCGACTTTTTCAAGAATCCGCCGGTACTCCGTTGCCGGCAGGGTTCCTGACAGGCAGCCGCACCTCAATTCGGCGATCTTCCTGATCCCCGAGGGAACATCCTTCAGTGTCAACATGTCCGCCACCGCCAGCCGTCCACCTGGTTTCAATACCCGGTATGCCTCGGAGAGCGCCTTCTCCTTGTCTTCGGACAAGTTGATGACACAGTTGGAGATGATCACGTCTACGCTCTCGTCAGGCAACGGGATTTCCTCGATGTATCCCTTCAGGAACTCCACGTTGGTTACGCCCATCCGCTCTTTGTTTTGATTGGCCAAGGCCAGCATGTCGTCGGTCATGTCCAGGCCATAGACCTTGCCCTCGGAACCCACACACTTGGACGCTGCCAGGACGTCCAGGCCGCCGCCGCTTCCCAGATCCAGAACGATTTCCCCCTCTTTCAGCCCGGCCAGCACCAGCGGGTTGGCGCAGCCGAGGGAGAATGACACCGCCTCTTTTGGCAATCCCGACAGATTCTCGGCCTCGTACAGCAGCCCGGCATTTGCGATCGGTAAATCGCTGCATGTCCCGCTGCCGCAGCAGCAGAAACCGCTCTTACCCTGTTCTGACTGGCGGGCCAGTTCACCGTAATGCTGTTTTACCTGTTCACGCACTTCATTGCTCATGTTCATTCTCCTTTCATCTAGCAGCATTGTCCCGGGAGATTTCTCAACAGGACCTCCAGGCTTTCGAGGACCTGCTCCCTCTTGTCTTCGGGCAGAGAATTGTAAACATCCTGATAGTATTTCTCCATGCTGGACTCGATCTCCGAAAACAGCGATTGTCCCTTGGTCGTCAGCCCGATGCTCAACAACCTCCTATTGTCGGGAACCACTTCCCGGGTAACCAGGTCCATCTCCACCAGGTTGTTGACCGACCTGCTCATGGTGCTTTTGTCCAGCCCCAGCAAGTTTGCCAGGTCATTGACGGAGATGCTGCCGGTCCTGCCGATCTCCACTATGGCGTGACACTGGCTCAGGGTGACGCCGCAACAGGATGCCTCGCCCTTCTCCAGCAGACCGAGCTTCCTGGTCAGCAACCGGACACATTCTCTCAGACGGGGAATGTCTTTTGTAGTCATGTCAATATCCACCTCTAACAATATTGTATAACACAACTGTTGTTATATGCAACTCATTATTAATAATAAATACTTGTGAAGAAAAATAATTTCAGGAGGATAACTCTGGATTGAGGCTCCGGGCACCGGAATATGGGTAGGAAAGAGGTTCAGGTGTCTTGATTGCTTGAGTTGGCATCTTGAACCCGGAAAAAGCAAGACGTCCTACACTTATATTTGCTCTACATATAAGAGATAAAGGAAGGATAGTCTTTTTTTTACGTGTCAAAGACAATCTACCGCTAAAATCGAAATATACAAGCCTGTGAAGCACTCTGTATGAAAGACTGTAGTCGTCATGAACATCCTCGGGGTGCACGTCTAACAGGTCCTTGGGGATAATAAAAAATGCAGGCCATAAAGCATCATTTTGTTTCCAACATTTTCGCTGTCCGTTTACTGTCCACTTACTGTCCCCTTGAAAATATTCCTTGCAAGCCTTTCAGAAAATAAAATGGTGGGCGCTAGTTCAAACCTGGGGTTTTGTCGTCTCCACTTGGCCATAAAACCTCCGTGCTATCATTGAATAGTGATAGTTCCACTGCTAGAATCCCATTGTACGTTCTTGTTGAACAATTGGCTGATCGCCCTGAGCGGAACCATCATCCGGCCTTTGAGAATCTGGGCAGGGGCGTCGGAAGCATAAGCATTACCATCAAGGTATACTTGCTGCTCATTGTTGCGGATTATCATCTGGTGAGATCCATTATTAATGGTTACTGTGCCGTTGGTGTTCCACTGAACGTCATTGTCGGGCAAGCCCAAGGCGGCAGCTATCTGACGGATCGGAATCAAGGTGTGCCCGTTCATAATAATCGGCTGTACATCGAAATTGATCTCTTTGCCTCTGGCAAACAATCTGATACGTCTCCCATGTTGTTGTTGATAGCCAGGTTGCAATTGTGACGAGTTCGAATTTCCAATGTCGAACACGGCTGAGGTAACTGTGCTCCAGTTGCCGTATTGATCTTGGTTGACCGCCTCGATGGTCTCAGACTGGTACACGGTGAACGGCGCGCTGTAGGCGATGCGCGTGCTACTGGTCTCAGGATTTGACCCGTCGGTGGTGTAATAGGCTGTACCGTAGATATCGCCGATGGTCACCGTCTGGGCAGTACTGTAACTGCCCCCGTCAGGAGAGATGACCGGTGCCTGGAGCGAAGTCTGATTTGTATTCTGAGTTTCCAGTTGTTGTATTTGTTGCAATATTTGCGTTGACTGTGACATCTGGCCGTCGTTTATGGCGGCTTCTAGTTCCTGTTCCAACTGGGATATTTGCGTGCTGATGCTGCCAGGTTGATATGAGGAGCCGTTGAAATAGAACACGGCGGAGGTTACTGTGCTCCAACCTGTTGTCGAGTCATAACTGACAGCCAAGACCGTTTCAGACTGGTACACGGAGAACGGCCCGCTGTAGGCGATGCGCGTGCTGCTGGTCTCCGGGTTCGACCCGTCGGTGGTATAATAGGCAGTGTCCCCATTGGCGATATTGTAGATGGTCACGGTCTGTGTAGAGGTATAGGTACCGCCGGCAGGATTGATGCTTGGCTGAAGAGTGGCAGCCGATGCCATCCCGGCTTGCATCAACAGCATGGACACGAGAGTTGCCAGAATAGCGAACAAGGAAAACCATTTGGAACATTTTCCAATTTTCAAATTACTCCCTCCAATCATTTTTCAAATTCAATGAAATTTCAGGTATCCATAAAAGACTATTATGCCAGCAATTTCAATCACCTCTTTTATGTCTACAGCACCGATAGATGCATACCCAGCTCCCGAGAGAACATTATACTTCATGTGACACAACTTACTTTACTATCTAATAATGAAAAATATATGAAATTTATCTTAAAGTAACCTAAATGTTTTAACGATAAAGTCATCGTGCTGGAAGCCTCTCTGGACGTCCAGGTGGGTTGATTTTCTCGCCGACGGCTTGTAGATCATCACCTGCCAATCCATTAAAAAATAATACTGTAGAGCATCTACAACACCTCCATTAAAAAAGCTGTTGAGGAATTAACCTCAACAGCTTTTCAGTTCAATTATCAAATTAGTTAGACCTGGCTGAAAAAATCAGGTCAACTTTTCGCATATTCTGCAAGATGCCCTGATGAATCATTTGGGTGTTAACAGGAAACAGCCCTGAACCGGGTGTTTTTTTATTAAATACGTATAGGGGTCTAAAAACTCGCTGAGGCATTTGCGCCGGGCGATCCTCCGCCTCCGGCATCGGGGGGCGTATTGAATCCGCCGACGCCATCTCCACCGGGGGCCTGCCCGACCGATCCGCCTGTGGCGCCGCCGAACTTGATAATTTTCCATACCCCATTTTATAAAATCGTAGAGGCTCCGGGGATGGGCCATATTGATGTTTCCCACCCCAACCCATCTCTCATCGGCATCAGGAAGCATGTCCATAGGTCTGAGGATTCTGATCAACTGCCGGTTTTCCCGCCCTATCTGCATTATTACATCTACATTGTAGCTTGAACCGGCTTTTTCCGCATCTAACTTGGCCTGCCACATTTCAGGCTCCAGTTCGTTGTTGCCGTTTGCGTAGATTAGTAAAGTCCACGGTCCCAACCTGTTTAGGAAAACCCACGGTAACCATATAATGGCATCTTACATATAATAAAATCTAATGAAGGGAGGTGTTCTCTGTCCCATGCCACAGCCACCAATAAACCTTGGAACAGCAGGCAATTTCGCAATCCTGGCAGGCTCCGGGATCACCAACACCGGTCCGACCACGATTACGGGGGATGTTGGGACTTTTCCAACCACAACAGAAACTGGCTTTGGTTCTGTCACACTGATCGGGACGAACCATATAGGCGACGCTGTCACGCAGGCGGCAAAAACCGATTTGACCGCAGCATATAACGACGCTGCC
>Ga0224558_1000975_pt1 | contig 31965 bp, 28 predicted proteins | sample 714S32024metaG_FD_180682 | JGI IMG/M metagenome (GOLD analysis project Ga0224558, IMG submission 180682) | Peat soil microbial communities from Stordalen Mire, Sweden - 717 S3 20-24 | ecosystem: Environmental > Terrestrial > Soil > Wetlands > Peat | place: Sweden: Norrbotten County, Stordalen... | reverse complement strand
CAAAACGGCACGGAGAGCTTGCTATAAGCTACCAACGGGATTACTGCCTGCGCGCCCCAGTTCTAACACCAGCCCTGCAAACCGCTGAATCGGACTTGGCAAAACGCTATGCCCGACACACACCTAGGCGAACGCTATTCCGTTTGCTTTCAGCAGACACTCTGGTAACCTTACCGGCTAGTTTCACCATCCATGGTGCAACTGATGTAGACGCAAAAAAACTTCTGTGAAAGATTGATTAAAGCGAGCCCCAAATGTGCTACTCTTGGGACCGTCCAAGAAAGTTTCCCAAAGTCCCCCGGAACAAGATTCATACCGGTCCGTATTTCATACTGGCTCCGGACAAAGTAAGGAGCCAATCAGCGGCGATTCGACACAAGGCCCAAACCCTTGCGCCATGAGGAAACCGTTGCGCAAGCACGAAAAATAAACACGCCTGCAACGAACAGGCGCCAGCAAGGATCAGCACGATGGCATACGCAATCTCGCCGGCGACGGCTCCCAACCCCTGGATTCAGATTCTCTCTGCGCTGGAGATGAAGGTGAATCGCCAGTCTTTCGAGACCTGGCTGAAGCCCACCAAGTACAGCCATATCGTCAGCCGCACGCTATACGTGCGTGTGCCCTCGTCGCAGTTTCAAAACCTGGGGGACCTGTATGGCGACCTGATCCAGGAGGCCATCGAGCAGCAGGGGCTGGAGCTGGACGACGTATGTTTTGTGACCGCCGAGGAGGACCCCTCGATTCCGCCGGTCCGCAAGGACGGCGGCTTTGGGCCGGTTCCCGCGCGCACACCCATGGCGCCGCCGCCGCGCTCCCCGGAGCAGGCGCGCTTCGACTGGTCGACCGCGGCGCAGCTCAACCCCCGCTACACCTTCGACGCATTCGTCATCGGCAACGGCAACCAGTTTGCGCGCGCCGCATCCCTGGCGGTGGCCGAGCGGCCCTCCAAGGCCTACAATCCGCTCTTCCTGTATGGCGGCGTGGGCATGGGCAAGACCCACCTGATGCACGCCATCGGCCACGAGGTGAAGCGCCGCCAGCCCTCGTCCAACATCTGCTACGTCTCCGCGGAAAAATTCACCAACGAGATGATCACCTCGCTGCGCAACGACCGCATGACCAGCTTCCGCGACCGTTTCCGCTCGGTGGACGTGCTGCTGATCGACGACATCCAGTTCATCGCACAGAAGGAGCGCACTCAAGAAGAGTTCTTTCACACCTTCAACGCGCTGCACGAAAGCATGAAGCAGATTGTGATCGCCAGCGACCGTCCGCCCAAGGAGTTGGCGGAGATTGAGGACCGGCTGCGCTCGCGCTTTGAAATGGGCCTGATCGCCGACATCCAGCCGCCCGATCTGGAAACCAAGGTCGCCATTCTGCAGAAAAAGGCGGAAAGCGAGCAGGTGCAGTTGCCCGCCGACGTGGCATTGTTCGTGGCCTCCAACGTGCGCACCAACGTGCGCGAACTGGAGGGCGCCATGACGCGGCTGATCGCCTGGTGCCAGATGAACCACATGGAGATCACGCTGGCCTCCACGCAGCAATGCCTCAAGCAGTTCATCGACATGCAGGTGCGCAAGATCACCATCGAGGCCATTCAGCGCGCCGTCAGCGAGAACTTCGGCATGAAGGTCACAGACCTGAAGCAGAAAAACAACTCGCGCAACGTGGTGGTGCCCCGCCAGATCGCCATGTTCCTGGCCAAGCAGATGACCGAGGCCAGCCTGCCGGAAATCGGCCGCCAGTTCGGCAACAAGCACCACACCACGGTGATGCACTCCATCGGAAAGATCGAAGATCAGCGCCGCGACGACAAGGATCTGCAACGCACGCTGAACAAGCTCCAGGAGCAGTTGAGCGCGTAGCCACCCGCAGTGGGACTTTACAGCTTGCGGAAAAATGCCAATGGATTCGCAAGAAGCGTCAGTGCACGACTTTACACGCTGCGGAAAAACTCGAAATCGTGTCGCTTTGTGTCAGGGCACGTCTATACAACTTACGGAAAAGCACAAAACGGAGGGAGGCGGGGGTTTCAACCCCCGCATAATGCCAATCAGATCAACGCGGGCTTTAGCCCCGGAAGGACATAATTTATAAAGATCTACGCCTTCCGGCCATTGTATCGATAAAATGAATTTCTATGATGAGATTGATCTCCATAGCGCTGGATAAAAGTAAAGTAGTTGACTGGGAGTCATATCCATTTACTGTCCCTGCCGTTCGCGCAATCAACAAGATTGAAGTACGATCTCGGATGCTTTTCTTTGTTGGAGAAAATGGTTCGGGAAAGTCGACACTGCTCGAAGCAATTGCCGGACACTACGGATTTGGGCCGGAAGGTGGCAACCGTAACACGCAGTTTGCTTCTACTGAGACTCTTTCCAGTATCGATCCATTGCGAAAAGCTCTCCGGCTTGCCTTCAGCAAGCGCACCGGCAAAGGCTTCTACCTGCGAGCTGAAAGCTTCTTCAATCTGGCAACCTATGTGGATAATCTCGGGGTGGCATGGGCATATGGGGGCACCAGTCTTCATAATCAATCGCACGGTGAGTCTTTCTTCGCTATCCTCGAAAACCGCATTGAGTCCTCAGGCCTCTACATGATGGACGAACCGGAGGCCGCGCTTTCTCCGCAGCGGCAATTGGCCATGCTCGCAATGTTGCACGATATTGCCCGCAACAGCGAAGAGATTCAGTTCATCATTGCCACTCATTCGCCGATCCTGTTGGCCTATCCTGGTGCGCAGATTTTGAGCTTCGACGATGGAGCGATCCGCGAGATTTCGTACCGCGAGACCCAAGCCTACCAAATTATGAATGGCTTTATGTCCTCACCGGAACTCTATTTACACCACCTTCTGCGCGAGGACCAGCATAGCCTATTCAGCAACGATGTTGACTGATCAAGCCGGGTGCACCAGGTCTCGATTCTCGTATCTGGAAGACCACGAACCTCCAGCCGAAGGAGTCTGCCCCACTGCAGGTGGCAGGCATTTGCAGATTATTTCCCCGCTCCGGCGCACAATCAAAATATGAACAAGGACCAGAGGACGGCTACTTTCTATTCCCTGTTCTGCAGTCCCATTTTTCCGGCCTTATTCTCCTTTTCTTCTCCCAAAAAGCCGGGTACCCCCACCCCCCCCTACCCTGTGGAAATCTTTTTATGACTCTTTTATTGCCTATAACTTTAACAGAATCAATAACATATATTTCTAGCATGTTGACGAATCAGTAACTGCAAACCGCGTTTTTTGCCCCTTTTTTAGCCAAAAATGGCCGTTTTAACCCCTAAATGGCCTCTTTTTCGCCGGATTCCGCTTTTTCCCTTAGAACTGTGTCAGGCTCAGGACGTTCTTGTCGGGATCGTGGAACCAGGCGACGCGCGCGCCGCTGGGCGAGGTCCAGATGCCGAGTGGGTCGCCGTCGTTCATCCCCGGATAGCGCAGGAATGAAACGCCCACGGCGGTGAGCCGCTCGACAGTGGCTTCAATGGATTCCACGTCCCAGCCCAACACCGTGCCAGGCGCAGGTTTGTGCTCGCCTCCGGGAGTTACTCGCAGCATGGTTCCGTTGGCGTCGAAGACCAGCGCGAAGGGCTTCTCGTCTTCCACCAGGCGAAGCCCTAACACGTCTTCATAAAAAGCGCGCGCCCTCGCCCAGTCCGTGATGTGAACAAAGGCGATGATCTTGCTGCCGCAGAGAATCGAATCCTTGGTCATGACTTACCTTCGAGGGGATGCTTCTTCAGCCTCGTCGTTAGATGCAAGTGTCTAAGCTCTCGATTCTAGGCCTGGGATTCACAAATTCAATCGCGCGAACGCCGCGGACGTCCGCGATCCCCAGAGCTTCGTCCGCGATCGCCAATTCCGCGCGGCTTGACCGGCGGGGTGACGGGCAGGTCAGTTTTGCCCGCCGGATAGACGGCGAGGAAACGCTCCTGGCCTTCGCCATTGCTGGCAGTCTCCACGCCTTCGATGCCGCGGAAGGCCATGTGCAGCAGGCGGCGCTCGCGGCTGTTCATGTGCGGAAAGGCGTGAGGGACGCCGGAGCGGATCACCTTTTCCGCTGTTGTTTCAGCGGTCAAGCGCAACTCCGCCGCGCGAAGCGCCTTGAAGTTGGCGGCGTCGAAGCTGACCAGGTCGCCCTCGCGCTGGTCGAGACGTAAAATTTGCGCGGAAATGGTTTCCAAGGCCAGCAGCAACTCGCCGTTGTGTTGCGTTGCCAGCGTCACGTCGGGCCCAGCCAGCTCGACGCAGAGGGCAGGAGATGGGCTTTCGCCGTCGTGCGCGCCCTCGCCGCCGGCGCTGATGCGGTACTTGAGGCGCAGACCACCGAGCTTGTTGAGGGTGGCGAGGAATCCGGCAATCTTCTGGGCAGCTTGCTGCAGGTCGTCGATAGGCATAACAGAACAGTATCGCAGAGACGGGAGGGGGATGGGTGGAGAAATCAGTGGAAGGTTGGCCGATCCGCTTGAATACTGGCAGCGGCCATCAACTCTCCCGCACCTTCGGCGCCAGGTACTCCGGCCCAACCTGGTCGGTGACGGATTCCTTCACGATGCGGTCGATTTCGGCCATGGCGGCTGCATCGAGCTTCCAACCCATTACGCCGGCGACGGCGTCGAGCTGGTCTGGTCGTTTTGCGCCCCACAGGGCGACGCTGACGCCGGGGCGGTCGAGGACCCAGCGGACGGCCAACTCCAGGACAGATTTGTCGTAATGCTGGTGCGCAAACTCCGCCAGCTCCTCGACTGCGGTGATGTACTGCGAGATGCGCGGCTCGCGGAACTTGGGATCGACGCGGCGAATGTCGCCTGCGTCGAAGCTCATGCCGCGCGTGATCCGGCCGGCGAGCAGGCTGCGGCAGAGTGTGCTCCAGGTGAGGACGGCCACGTCGTTGTCCGCGCACCACGACAAGAGACTTTCGCCGTGCGCGCAGCACTCGACGCCGCGCTCGAAGAGGTTGTAGGGCGGCTGATTGGAGCTGAGCGGGGCCTCGGCGCGAAACTCCTCCATCTGCGCGACGCTGAAGTTGCTCACTCCCAGGGCGCGCACCTTGCCCTGACGCTGAAATTCGGCGAGCAGCGCGGCGGTTTCGGCGATGGGTGTGCGCGTGTCCGGCCAATGCATTTGGTAAAGGTCGATGTAGTCGGTGCCCAAACGGCGCAGACTGGCTTCCAGCTCCTGACGCAAACGGGTAGCGATCGAGTTGGCGAAGACGCCGCGCTCATTCCAGTCGAGGCCGCCCTTGGTGGCGATGTAGAAATCCTCGCGGCGGCCGTGGGCGCGGATGGCCTTGCCCACGATCTCCTCCGCGTGGCCGTGGCCGTAGATGGGCGCGGTGTCGATGAGGTTGATGCCGCGCTCCAGGGCGCCGAGGCATGTGGCGACGGCCACTTCGTCGGGTACCGCGCCCCAATCCAGTCCGCCAATGGCCCAGGTGCCGAGGCCGATGCGGGAAACCTTTGCGCCGGCAATGGTTGTTGTCTCCATGCACAACATCTTACAGGGAACAGGGAATAGGGAATAGGACGAAACTGCAATCCCAGCATCTGCAACGAATCCAGGCGTGAATGATACCTTGAGCAAAGACGATTTATCGGGCGCTGGCCAGCTTCTTTTCAGGAAGATTTTAGGTTATTCGTATGCGCAGGTTCATCCAACTGTTTCTGCTTTTTGTTCCGCTCGTGGGCGCTACGCTGGCCCCTGCGCAGGGCGGACCGCCGTTTATTACCGACGATCCCGGCACGCCCGGCAACCGGCAATGGGAGATCAACGTGGGCTGGATCGGCAACCACAATCCGGCCCACGCCAGCTATCAGTTGCCGAATATCGACATCAACTATGGCTGGGGCGACCGGATTCAGTTGATGTTCTCGCCGTATCTGGCCGCCGCCACCGACGAGAACAACACCACGCGGGCCGGCCTGGGCGAGACGGTCTTTGGAGTCAAGTGGCGCTACTTTGAGCACCACTCGGCAGGCCAGCACAAGTCCGATGAAAATATGAATTTTTCATTGGGAACATATCCGCAGGTCACCATCAACAACCCCACCAGCACGGTGCGGCGCGGGATTGTGGAGCCGGGGCCGCAGTACTACCTGCCGGCGGAGTTTACGGCCAAATGGGGGCCTATCGATTTCAATGGCGAGGTGGGGCGCTGGATTGGAAACCACAACGTGCCGGACCGCTGGGGACGCGGGCTGATTGCGGGACACGAATTCTGCGAACGGCTGGAGCTGTATGGCGAGATTTACGACCTGCAGGACGTGAGCCGCATGGGCACAGCGCCCAAGCAGCGCGCGCTGACGGTGGACGTGGGCGGCCGGCAGACGCTGGACCGCAAAGGGCATCTGCGGTTGCTCTTCATGGGCGGACGCGGCATTCACGCGGTGACGCGGCAGAACAGCGAGCCGGATTGGATGGCGTATGTGGGCGTACAGATTCTCTTCGGCCCCAATGAGGCTTCAGAAAACAAGTGATGCAAGCAATTCGCTCGCGGAAGATGAAAATTCGTCAGCGCGCAGAATGCTTCCCCGCCCTCTGAGGAAAAAGTAAAATACTGGCTATCACCAGAACAACCAGCGAGCCGGAAGCGATAAAGCGGCTCAAATTGAGGCCGCCTTGCGCCAAGGGCTTATCAAGAAAATCGCCGACCACGGCGCCCAGCGGCCGTGTCAAAATAAACGCCACCCAAAACAGAGCGGTCTTCGAAATCTTCGTCCAGAAGTGGCAGGCCGCCACGATAGCAAGAAGCGAGCCGAAGATCACCGCTGCCCAGCCATAGCCCAGATCCATGCTGTCCGCAGTCCAATCGCCGAGCGCGGTTCCCAGGGTCTGCGAAAACATGATCGTCACCCAGTAAAACATCTCCACTGTGGGTGTGCTGACGGTCGAGACCGATATCGATCCCTGTGACCAGTACCATACGCCCAGCGAGGCCATCAACAGGACAAGCAACGTCAGGCTGCCGCCCGCGTAGCCAACGCCGAGAGAGCGGTCGGCAAAGTCAGCCATCGTGGTTCCAACCGTGGTAGTGGCGATGATGGTGATCCAATACAAAAACGGATGGAATTTCTTTGCTGTAATCTGCGCGGCAACGGCGATAAAAAAGAGCGCGGCAAAAATTGCGGTGCCGACAAGATAGCCCAGATTCATCGACATGGTTACTGCATCGCCGCCGGTTTCGCCCAGGGTGGTGCACAGAATCTTGATGAACCAGAAAACCAGCGTGACTTGCGGAACCTTGCTGAACCGGCCTTCGATTGCCGTATCGGCATGGTGTGTTGTTGCTGGCATAGAGTCCTCGAAATGCATCAGAAAGTATGAAAAGCTGATGTTATCAGAGGACGGCTACAGCGAATCAAATGTTGCATACGTGTTCGCTAAAAAGCATATCACCGCGCTCTATTCACAGAACCGAAAATGAGAGGCGCGGAGCCAGATTGACAGGTTCTGCCTGCCGTCCTGGCTGTGACGCGCCAGAACAGCGAACCGTACTGGATCGCCTATGTGGGCATGCAGATTCTGCTGGGGCCGAAAAGTACCGTGGACGATGGCGCGAGAGCTGCAAAGGAAGACCAATAGTGTACTCGCTGAGCGCAGCGGGCTGTTTTCGTCAACTGACCTGGTAACCCTGCCAGGTCCGGGAACCCGGACCTGGAGCACTCAAAACCTTGCGCAATCGGTGAAATGGGTTAGCGTTTGCCTGTGTGGCCGCGCCCATCGCGCACTTCATTTCCTTTGAAGTGGGAGACCTTGTCGAGACGATTGGCCGGAGCGGGTTTCTCGCCGCGTTGCGGCTTTGCGCCGGTATAGCCGTGATCGGGATGCAAACGGTTATTCACATGCCCTTGGAAGTTGTCGTGGCCATGAAACCACGGGCCGCTTCCAATGAAGACACCGCCTGTAAACCATTCTGGTCCGTAGTAGCCGTAGGGCGCGCAGTCATACGGGGCGACGTCATAATAGCCGTAGGGGCAGTCGGGAGCAGCACCAATCTCTACGGCAATCTGAGCCGTTGCTTTCGGGGCGGCAACCATCAGGAAGCAGCCAGCAACAGCGGTTAGCACAACAAGCTTGAATCCAGTCATAATTTCTCCTTGATCTTGAGGGGCCTTTATCAAGCACCCCAGGCTGTTTACGCTAACGGCTTGGATCCTCATCGTCTGAGCAAAAGGAACCGCTTGCGATTCGGAGACCAGCTCGGAAGCTGAGTTGTAAACCGGAAAACACTCCTATTCGCCGCACCCCGGCCTGGTGGTGTATCTTCCAATTCGTATGGAACACACTCAGAGCAACGCCCCGCATCCCGCGCCCGAGGCCGAAGAGATCTACCGGCGCTGGATTCAGTTTCTTGATGAGGAGTTCACCCGCCACCATGCCCCGGAGCTGCGCGCGGAGATTGTGCGCGACCAACTGACCCAGCTCTACCTGGGACGTCCGCACGGCGGCAAACTGAACCTGACGCTGACCAGCGAACTGCCCGGCAACGTGCTGGCGCTCTCGCTGGACTCTGCGAACGTAACCCTGGAGGCGGAGCACTTTGGCGATGTCGACCCGGAGCGGTTTGCCGAGCGCAAGCCGCTGCTGTGGTTCTGGCAGATGTTCGACCGCTCGCCCATCGGGACCAACCACTGGCTGGGGGTGCGCTTTCGCGCGATGCTGGGGCGGCACATCTTTTCCCGCATCGGCGCGGGCGTCAAGATCTTCCACGGCGTGGAGTTGACCTTCGGCTACAACCTGGCTATCGAGGAGGGCGCGGTCATTCGCCAGCACGCAATGTTGAACGACCGCGGCGGCATCACCATCGGCAAAGGTGCGGTGATCGGCTCATTTGCCCGCATCTATTCGCACAGCCACGCGGCACGTGACTTCAGCGAGGTCACGCTGGTGCCCACGGTGATCGGCCCCGCAGCCAGGATTGCCAGCCATACCATCGTGCTGGCCGGTCAGCACGTCGCCGCCGGAGAACTGGTCGGCAGCTTCCCGGCGGAGCGGGAATAAAAACAGGGAATAGGGAACAGGGAACAGGGAACAGTGGTCTGTAGTCAGTGCCTGGGTGCCCCATCCTTGCGACGTTCTTGTTTCTTGTCACAAGGGTGGGAATCCTCGAACCGCAACCGGCTCTGATCCCTGATCCCTGATCCCTGATCCCTGTTCCCTGTTCCCTGTTCCCTGTTCCCTGTACCCTGTTCCCTGTACTTCGCGACCCTCCGTGCTAACCTGAGAATTCCGGTCTGTGGAGTGTTGATTTGCAATCCAGTGCCATCGTTATCGCCGTCTTCGAGTTCATTTTGCTTCTTTTCTCGCTTAGCGTGCATGAGTCAGCGCACGCCTGGATGGCCTCGCGCCTGGGCGACCAGACGGCCCGTATGCTGGGGCGCGTCTCGCTCAACCCCATGGACCACATAGATCCCATCGGCACCCTGCTGCTGCCTGCCATTATGATCTTCGGGCCGCTCTTCGGGTTCAACATGTTTGGCGGTCTTCTCTTTGGATGGGCCAAGCCCGTGCCCATCATCAGCCGCAACTTCCGCAACTTCAAGCGTGACGATATGATGGTCAGCCTGGCCGGCCCGGCTTCGAACCTGGCGCTGGCCTTGATCGCCTTCCTGGGCCTGGCGGCTGTTCTCTTCTCCGAGGGCCGTTTGCCGGATGGGGTCAGCCCGTCGACCACCCAGCAATCGCTGGAGATGCTCTGCAACCTAGCCATGCAGCTCAATCTGACCCTATGCATCTTCAACCTGCTTCCCATTCCTCCGCTGGACGGCAGCCACGTCCTGCGCAACGTTCTGCCCTATGGCGCAGTGCGGGTCTTCGACAGCATCAGCGGGCCGCTCGGCTATATTCTGCTCATCTTCGTGGGCCGCTTCGTGCTGGGACTCGTGATGACTCCGATCCTGCATCTGGCCTACGGCATATTGGCGCACATCTAAAGGCGCCAAGCGCAGCGCTGCCTGCCGCTGCAATGGGCCGCTACAATAGAAGGAGCCGTTTTTACCGGATTAACCGGAAGGACGGCGACATTCTCCTGGCATCATTCCGGAATCGATCAACAAAATGGCTGAATCCGCAAATACATCTCTTCCGCTCGCCTCGGACCATCCGCGGGCTTCGAGCGCCGCAGGCGCAGTTGGCCCCACCGCAGGTGGCCGTCCTCGCGTTTTGAGCGGCATGCGCCCCACCGGCAAGCTGCATCTGGGCAACTACATGGGCGCGCTGGCCAACTGGGTCAAGCTGCAAGAACAGTACGAGTGCTACTTTTTCATCGCCGACTGGCATGCGCTGACGACGGATTATGCGGAACCTAGCCGCATCAAGCTGAATACCCTCGACGTAGCTCTGGATTTTCTGGCCGCCGGTCTCGATCCGGAGAAATCGACAATTTTTATTCAGAGCCATGTCCTCCAGCACGCCGAACTGCATTTGCTTTTCTCGATGATTACTCCCCTCGGATGGTTGGAACGCGTCCCTACCTACAAGGAGATGCAGGAGAACCTGTCCAGCAAGGACCTGACCACCTACGGATTCCTGGGCTATCCAGTGCTGATGGCCTCCGACATTCTGCTCTACCAGACGCAGTTTGTGCCCGTCGGTCAGGACCAAACCGCTCACGTTGAACTGACCCGGGAAGTGGCGCGCCGCTTCAACTCGATGTACAAGACCTCAGTATTCCCAGAGCCCGAAGCCCTATTCACGCCATCGCCCAAGGTTCCCGGCACCGACGGCCGCAAAATGTCGAAAAGCTATGGGAACACGATTGGGTTGACGGAAGCGCCAGCCTTAATATCCGCGAAGATTGGTTCCATGTCAACGAACGGGCAGCGCATCCGGCAGACCGACCCAGGCGATCCCGATCTTTGCCCGGTAGGTGACCTGCACAAGGTCTTCAGCCCGCCGGATATGCTTGCAGCAACACAAAGTGGCTGTAGGGCGGCTACGTTGAGGTGTGAGTTCTGTAAGTTCGATGCCGCCAAATCCGTTTGTGACATCACCGATCCGATCCATAGCAAACGGATGCACCTCGAATCCCATATAGAGCAAACCTGGGAGATGCTCCGAGATCAATCCGCTAGGGCGGCGGCCCGCGCCGAGCAAACCATGCAGTCTGTGCGCAATATTTTTGACCTCTCGCACGATCTCGGTGCTTTAATGCGACACTTTCTTACTACGGAAGAAGATCGTTTGCAAAATCACGATCTCAGCAGTCACTCGGACTGGTGGCAACTTCCCTCCAACCAGCGCGGGAAGCTACTGCGCGATTATTGGCGCAATAATCTTGTGCCTTTAGAGATTCCACTTGTGCAGGAAAGTAACCGGATTTTCACATCGCTTGAGCGTGAGTTGGAAGAGCCTTTTCTTAGCGCGAAGAAAAAGCGTCTATTCGTAACGTCTTCGCAGGACGTTGGGACTTCGGACGAATGGCATTTCCTAATTCCGTCCAAATCCTACGAGGTTTGGGCCCTCCTTTGTTGGCGCATGAAGGACTACTGGCTCGACGACTTCGTAGTCCCGCAGAAGTTTTATTCACAAGCCTTTGCACTAGCAAAAAAATCCGCGAAGAAGGATGAAAGAATCCCCGTAAAAATTATGAGAGACCAAGGGAATCGATTCTTTTTGAGTGTTGCGGGAAGTAATTTCACTGCGATAACAGATTTACGCGGCAACTACGAGCCGCTGAAGTAAGCCAGGAGACCGGCCTAGGCCGCCGAGGAATGTAAATGGCTGAAAAGACAATTCCGTGGTGGCGAAAGGCGCTGGAGTTTGCGTTGGGCGGTCTTCGCTCCGGATTTGGTCTTTTCTCGCGGTCCGCACGGCCAGAACCCGTTCCAGAGCCGATGGTTTCAAGCAGTATTCAAGAAAGTCCGGAAGAAGATAGAACCTTGACTGAGCCGTTCCCCACTATCGAAATTGCCGCAGACACGCCGGCGGTCCCAGCCGATGCAGAGGTCGAGTTGCCCTCAAAGCCGGAACCGGTTGCCGTGGCCGAAGAAGCGCCGCCAACCGAACCTGCACTCGTTCCCGCAGTTGCGATTGACCTTACGGACGCCTGCAACCCGGTCCCCGATGAGGCTGTCGATGAGCCGCTCGAAGCGGCAGAATCCGAATTGGAAGTCGAGGCTCCAGTTGAGCCGGAAGTTGCGGAGACTCCCGAAGACGAAGCCGTCAACGAGGTTGCCGAAGAGCCGGAGGGAGAGCTGGAAGCCGTGATCGAGGTCGAGCCGGAAACTGCCGCCGAGCTGATCTCTGCTGCGGACCTTGAGCAGCCCGCCCCGGCCATTGAGCCGCCGCCGGAAGCCGCGCCGCCGCTGGTTGCCGAGCCAGAGCCAGAGCCCATCGCCAGCCCGGAACCAGCAGCCGACGCCGACCCGCCACTGGTGCTCATACCGCCGCCCAGCGAGGAAGAAAAAACCGCGCAGAAGGCCGTTGAAAAGGAAGCTGCCCGGAAGGCGGCGCGGCAGAAAAAGCGAGATGAAGGCTCCGAGGAATCGCCATTTTCGGTGATTGTGGGCCAGGTGTATGACGGCCCTCTGGACCTGCTGCTGGACCTGATTCGCAAGCAGGACATCGACATCTACGACATCCCCATCGCCATCATCACCTCGCAGTTTCTGGCCTACGTCAATCAGCTCCGGGCCAGCGATGTGGACGTGGCGGGCGATTTTATCTACACGGCTTCGCTGCTGATCCACATCAAGAGCAAGATGCTGCTGCCGCACGCGGACACCGGCCCGGAGGCAGCGGCCGAGGACCCGCGGCGCGAACTGGTGGAGCGGCTGCTGGAGCATGAGCGCTTCAAGAACGCCGCCCAGATGCTGCTTGAGAAGCAGATGCTGGAGGCGGCTACATGGTCCAATCCCGGCGCGCGAGAGTTCAAGGACGATGAGGCCACTGAGCCCGAGATCGCCGCCGACACCGTGGACCTGGTGCGCATCTTCCGCGAGATTCTGGAGCGCGCCCGCAACCGCCCGGTAATCAACGTGGAGGAGGATTCGGTCACCGTGGGCCAGATGATTCAGTTCCTCGCCCGCCGCCTGACCATGGAAGACAAGCCAGTGGCCCTGCGCCGCCTGTTGAGCCACACGCGCAGCGAGCGGGCGCTGATCGCCATGTTCCTGGCGCTGCTGGAGATGGTCCGCCTGCAGGCCATTTTGCTTCGCCAGGACCGCCAATTCAGCGAAATCTTCATCAAGAAGCACAACAACTTCGACACAGTGATGAACGAAGGGCTCGGCAACGCGCGGGACGACTGGCGGTAGGGTAATGTTTCAAGCTGTTTCAGTAGCAGTGTAGAGGCGCTTCCCCGTTTCGCGTACAAACTTCAAAGGAATCTTGGGGTTGTTGATGTCCTTATTGCCATCATCGGACCACTTCTTAGCCCATTTTTTGAAGTAGGGTTCTATCTGTGCAGGAGTCAAAAGATAGATTTCCTTCAACTCGATTCCGTCGTAAACAGCAAATATCCAATCGACCTGTCTGTATTTTCCTATAATGTGCGGATTCATGTGGTGATGAGTTGAATAGCTTTGTGTGAGCCGAATGTTTACGGACTTCAGCTCGTATTCCCTTCCGTTCTTATCCCGCGCGTCGTTTCCTTCGCGCCCCGGCAGAATTGTCAGGCCCGTGCATAGTAGAATTTGAAGGATCTTGCCTCCATTGTCCTGAAAAATATCGTCGATCCCGTGCTTAGAGGCAAGTTCTTGGAGTTTTTGGACACTGGGCCAAAGCTCGCGATGTCTCGCATGATCTGGATGTGGTTTCATCCCCGCTCCTTTATCAGCAGGTCAACCACATCAACGCCGAGAACAATCGCGAGGCGCTCCATACTGTCGATAGAAATATTTTTTTCGTTTCGCTCTACGCTCCCGATATAGTTCCGATGTAGGCCAGCTCGCGCCGCCAGTTCCTCTTGTGAAAGACCCTGAGCCAAGCGCATCGATCTCAGGTTGACCCCAAACCTTGCACGGGCGGTAATCTTAGTATTCGAGGTCTTCATTACCTTTCATAGTCGCCCCGTGATAAGCTGAAAGCTACAGTCTATAGACTGTATGAGGTAACGATGTCGGCAACCCTGATCTCCGCGAAGCCCGCATATTCGACACAGCTCGGCGCCGCATACGTGAGCGATTCCCTGAAATTGCTCGCGGAATTGCCCGACGGCTCAGTGAATCTGGTTGTCACCAGCCCGCCCTTTGCTCTCCAGCGGCAAAAAGAATATGGCAATTTCGATCAGGCTGAATATGTTAATTGGCTTATGCCGTTTGGACGTCTGGTGCATCAAAAACTGCGTCTGGATGGTAGTTTTGTCCTCGATCTTGGAGGAGCGTATCAAAAAGGTGTTCCGGTACGGTGTCTTTACCAGTTCCGGGTTTTGTTGAGGTTTTGCGACGAACTTGGATTCCATCTGGCCCAGGAGTTTTTCTGGCACAATCCTTCTAAACTGCCTAGTCCCATCGAATGGGTAAACAAACGGAAGATACGGGCTAAGGACACTGTTAATACACTCTGGTGGTTTTCACGCTCAGAATGGCCTAAAGCGAATGTTTCCAATGTGTTGACTGAATACAGCCCACGCATGAAAAAACTGTTGGAAGATCCTGCGGCATTCTATACGCCCAAGCAACGGCCCTCGGGACACGAGATTGGTCTCGCATTCGCAACCGATAACGGAGGCGCTATCCCCTCGAACCTATTGCAGATTCCAAATTCAGAAAGCAACGGCGTATATCTCGGCGCTTGCAAGGAGGTTGGTGTTATAGGGCATCCAGCGCGATTTCCTTCGAAATTGCCGGAGTTCTTTATACGACTCCTGACGGACCCTGGCGATTTGGTTGTGGACATTTTTGCCGGCTCTAACACCACGGGTATGGTGGCAGAGACTGAGGGGCGTCGGTGGCTTGCCTCTGAACTGAATCGCGAATACGTTGCCGCCTCTGTACTTCGGTTTGTCCCCAAAGGACTCTCGGTATCGAGAATGAAGGAACTGTACGAATCTGTCCTTCGTGGTGAATCAGTTTCCATCGAGGAAGAGATTGGATTTCAATCGCAACTGATTGCGGTCTAATTGAACTTCTTCCTGAGACAATTAGGGGTCATGGAAATGGAAGAGAAGGCGAAACCCGCTACGGATCGCGACAGCCCCCTTTGGGTGGAACTCGAGGAAAAGGCGAAAGATGACCCAGAGCTAGCGAAACATCTGGAAGTTGCGAAGAGTGTGATGGAACGGTACAGCGAGACTTTGCAGCGACTAGCGGATTCCTGACCCGCTTACGCCCCCTTCCCAAGCCCGTGCCCCCTACCGGTGTAAAATAGCCTCAGTTAGCCCGCTTCCCTGCTGGCGACGCAGACAACTGTGCGAAAATGCGGTTGTTGGGGTAATATGGACGCCAATTTATCCGGCTCTGAAGTCTCCCGTCTCCAGACATCCCCTATGTATTTGTTTTGTCATGCCGATGATAACTTTCGACTTCGGAGGCCCAGGCGTGTCTGGAATTTCTCCGGCCGCATGGGTGACATCTGATGGCCGAACAGTCAGCCGCCGCGGCAGTACTGCCTGCAAAAGGCTCCCGGCTTGATAGCCAGATGACCAGTAAGCCCGGCGGCGCGAGCATCGCACTGTTTCTGGCAGCTTTGGCCGGCGGCCTGTGCTTCATCGGATTTCACGTAGCCAAGGACATGAAAGCGGTCACCGTCACCAGCATCTGGCCGTATCTTTTGCTGGCCCTGGCGTTGCTGATCGCCCTGGGATTCGAGTTTGTGAACGGCTTCCACGATACCGCCAACGCCGTGGCCACGGTCATCTATACCCACTCGCTGGAACCAACCACCGCAGTGGTCTTGTCGGGGTTCTGCAATCTTGCCGGGGTGCTGGCCTCCTCGGGCGCGGTGGCCTTTGCCATCGTCACGCTGCTGCCGGTTGATCTGATTCTTCAGGTCAGTTCTGGCGCCGGGTACGCCATGGTCTTTGCGCTGCTGGTAGCGGCCATTCTCTGGAATCTGGGCACGTGGTGGCTGGGCTTGCCGGCTTCCAGCTCGCACACCATGGTGGGCTCGATCATCGGCGTAGGCATTGCCAACCAGTTGTTCAATCCCCACATCGGCGCCTCCGGCGTGGATTGGGAGCAAGCCATCAAGGTTCTGAAGGCGCTCTTGTTTTCGCCGCTGATTGGTTTTTTCCTGGCAGCGCTGCTCATGCTGCTCTCCAAGGCGCTCTTCCGCTACCCTGCCCTTTATCAAGCGCCCAAGAACCAGCAGCCTCCTCCGTGGCCCATTCGTGTCCTGATGGTGCTTACCTGCACGGGCGTCAGCTTCTTCCACGGCTCCAACGACGGGCAGAAGGGGATGGGCCTGATCATGCTGATTCTCATCGGCACGGTGCCCACCGCTTACGCCCTCAACCACGCCGCCACCGCTAACGACATACAGCAGTTCATCGCCATCAGTGAGAAGACCGGACACATTCTCGACCAGCATAGGCCGCAAAACGCCACTCTTGGCTCCGACGCCCGTGCCGAGGTGACCAACTACATCCGCACCAAGCAACTACAACCGGACACGATGCTCGCGCTTCGAGAACTGGTGGGGGATGTGAGCCGCAAAGTAGCGCAGTACAAGGTCATCAAGGCCATCCCGGCGCAAGAACAGACGATCATCCGCAACGATATGTATGTGGCCGGTGAGGCGCTGCGACTGCTGAAGAAGAACGACGTGCACCTGGAAAATGAGAAAAAGCAGCCGGTCTTCAATAAGGATGAAAGCGCCGTCCTCGCCGGATACGAGAGCAAGCTGGACAAGTCCACCAGGTTCATCCCCAACTGGGTCAAAGTAGCCGTGGCCCTGGCCCTTGGACTGGGGACGATGGTGGGCTGGAGGCGGGTGGTCATCACGGTGGGCGAAAAGATCGGCAAGGAGCACCTCACGTATGCGCAAGGCGCTTGTGCGGGACTGGTGACCATGGGCACGATCTTTGCCGCCGACAAGTTTGGCCTGCCGGTTTCCACCACGCATATTCTCAGTTCCGGGGTGGCGGGCACCATGGCGGCCAACGGCAGCGGCCTGCGTATGTCGACGATCCGCAGCATCGCGGCAGTCTGGGTTTTCACGCTGCCCGCAGCGGCACTGCTCTCCGGCCTGCTCTACTGGCTTTTCCGCGCGATTTCCTGAGTTCTGCGCCCACTTACTTCTTCTTGAGCTTCATCAGCTCGACGGCCTTCTGCGCGATGTGCTCGGCGCTGACTTCCAGTTCCTTGACCATCTCCCAGGGCGAGCCGGAGTCGCCGAAGCGATCCTTCACGCCGATAGCCCCGGTGATGAGCGGCTTGCCGTAGAGTTGCTTGCTTTCCGTGAGCAAGCCGCTGACGCGCCACGCCAGAGCGCCGATCTGGTGTTCCTCGGCGGTGATGATTACGCCAGTATCCGCGGCGGCGCGAATCACAGCTTCAGCGTCGATGGGCTTGAGCGTGTGCAGGTTGAGTACGCGCGTCTCGTAGCCGAAGTCCTGCTTCAGGATGCAGGCCGCGCGCATCGCCTCGGGGACCATGGGTCCGCAGGCGATGATGCTCAGGTCCTCTGATTCGTTTTTGTAGCCAGAAGCAAGACGAGTTTCGAAGGCGTCTGCGAAGTTGGCCGCCTCTTTGCGCAGGCGAATCACGTTGGCCTTGCCAAAGACAAACGGCGTCTCCTGATTGGTGACGACCGGCGTGGCCTCGCGGGCAAAGCGAATATACTTTGGCCCCACGTGCTGGAGCAGCAGGTAATCGGTGGCCTTGCGGGTTTCTTCCACGTCGCAGGGCACAACGACGGACATATTGGGCAGGCCTTGCATGGCAAATAAATCTTCAAGCGCCTGATGGGTTGCGCCGTCGGGGCCGACAGAGACTCCGCCATGCGCCCCGGCAATCAGGACGTTGAAATTTCCGTAGCAGATGGAGACGCGAAGCTGATCCAGATTGCGCGCCGACATGAAGGTGGCATAACTGCCCAGCACCGGCAGCTTGCCTTCACGGGCAAAGCCCGCTGCGGCCGAGGTGGCCGATTGCTCGGCGATTCCCATGCTGATCCAGCGACGGGCGCGCTCCGGTTTGCCGGCATAAAAATCGCTGATGGTGATGGAGCCGGAGATGTCCAGTCCCAGGCAAACGATGCGCTCATCGCCGCCGTTAACCGCCAGCGACTTGCCGAAGCCTTTGCGAGTAGGCTCCATCTTGACCTTCATCGCGTCGCCCGCGTTCCACCAGAAGTCGCGGGAGAATTTTGGCATTTTGGCTTCCAGCTCGCGGTCCTGCTCCGCCTGATAATTCTTGGCGTGATTGAGCAACTGCTCGACGGGAATGCGCTCCGTCAGCCCCATCTCCTTCAGCGCAGCGTCCAGCTCCTCGCGGTTGGGCGTCTTGCCGTGCCAGCCGGCCACATTCTCCATGAAGCTGACGCCCTTGCCCTTGATGGTGTCGGCCAGGATGACCACCGGCTTGCCCACAATCGTTTTGGCCTTGTCGAAGGCATCCACCAGTTGCTTCATGTCGTGGCCATCGACGCGCAGCACCTCCCAGCCAAAGCTCTTGTATTTGGCGTCCAGCGGCTCGACCTGCATCACGTCCTTCACCCAGCCGTCAATTTGCAGGCGATTGACGTCGATGACGGCGATGATGTTGTCCAGCTTGTAGTGCCCGGCCTCCATGGCCGCTTCCCAGACCTGGCCCTCTTGCTGTTCGCCGTCGCCCATCAGACAGAAGATTTTGTGCTTTTTGCCGTCCAGCCGGGCGGATAGCGCCATGCCGACGGCGATGCTCAGACCCTGCCCCAGCGAACCCGAAGAGACCTCGATGCCGGGCAGCTTCAGCCAATGCGGGTGGCCCTGAAAACGCGAGTGGAGCTTGCGCAAAGTCATCACGTCGTTGATCTCGCAGAAGCCCGCGAAGCCCAGGCCGACATAAAGGGCCGGCGCTTTGTGGCCCGCGGACCAGAGAATGCGGTCGCGTTCGGGCCAGTTGGGATTTCTGGGATCGTGCTGGGCAACATGCAGGTACAGCGCGGCGACGATGTCCATGATGGAGAGCGTTCCGCCGGCGTGGCCCGATCCTGCCGCGCAAAGTTGAACAAGATTGTAGCCGCGCATCAGGTTGGCGGCATCCTTGAGCTGTTCAATCGAATAATCCCGGATTACTTTCCCGGTGGCGGAATCCACGAGGGCCATGGCCGTCTCCTAGAGGTTTTGCTTCGTCCACATGTCGAGTCGTTCGAGCGCCTGTTGCAAATTATCCATCGAGTTGGCCACGCTGAAGCGCAGATAGCCTTCGCCGTAAATTCCAAAAGCCGTGCCGGAAAGCGCCGCCACGCCGGCCTGATCGAGCAGCGCATCGGCCAGAGGCTTGGATTTCCATCCGGTCTTCGTGATGTTGGGGAAGACATAGAAGGCGCCCTTGGGCTGGCGGCAACTGAAGCCCTTGATCTTGTTCAACCCGGCGACAAAGAATTCGCTGCGTTTCTTGAACTCCGCGCACATGCGCGTGACGGCGCTCTGATCACCGCGCAGCGCCTCGATGCCCGCGATCTGCGTAAAGCTGGCGGTGCAGGAGTTGGAGTTGGTCATCAGGCGGGTCATGTGCGTGGCCAGATCGGGACGCATGACGCCGTAGCCCATGCGCCAGCCGGTCATGGCATAAGTCTTCGAGAAGCCGTCGAGAATGATGGTGCGCTCTCTCATGTCAGGGATCGTCGCAATCGAGAAGTGCTCGCCTTCAAAGAGCAGGCGGCTGTAGATTTCGTCCGAGAGCACCAGGATGTTGCGGTCGTCGATAATACGGGCCACTTGCTCGATGTCCCTGCGGGGCATGACGCCGCCGGTGGGATTCTGCGGAGAATTGAGAATGATAAGCTTGGTGCGGTCGGTGATCAGCGCGGGCAAATCCCGGACGTCCAGCGTGAAATCGCGCTCCTCGCGGAGTTGGATGGGAACGGCCTTGCCGCCCATGTAGTTGATCATCGATTCGTAGATGGGGAATCCCGGATTGGGATAGATCACCTCATCGCCTTCCTCGATCAGCGCCAGCATGGCGTAGAACATGATGGGCTTTCCGCCGGGCACCACCACCACTTCCTCGGGAGCGACCGTGATGCCGCGCGTGCTACTGACGTATTCGGCGATGGCCTGGCGCAGTTCGGGCAATCCGGCGGAGGGACCGTAGTGGGTCCATCCCTTGTGCAGCGCATCCACGGCCGCTTCCACAATATTGGAGGGCGTGTCGAAATCAGGCTCGCCGATTTCCAGGTGGATGATGCTCTTTCCCTGGCGCTCCAGAGCCTTCGCCTTGTTCAGAACTTCAAAAGCCGTTTCGGTGCCCAGCCGCCCCATGCGGCGAGCCAAACGCAATTCATACATAGTAGCTGTGGCCATGATGACGGACGCTCCTGTGCGCCGGTATTACGGGCAAACTGTGACGACTGCGTGGTTCCGTTCACGCTTATGTTGACCGAGCAATATTCCAGATGGCCGAGTTGTGAGACGGAACCCATCCTATAATGAAATCTACTTGAGGCTCACCGCGGAAAGGAATACGATTTATACGATACTTTTGTGTATTTTCGGAACTCTTTTAGGTCACATATGACAGACACCGTAGATATTACCAAGCTCCTCGATCCCATCGGATGGCATATTCTGGCCGAACTCCAGGACGATGCGCGCATTCACTTTTCTGAACTTGGCCGGCGGGTAGGCCTATCGACGCCTGCCGTCATCGAGCGGGTTCACCGCATGGAAGAGGCTGGAATCATCACCGGATACCGTGTCGAAATCGACCGCCAAAAGGTCGGACGGCCTGTCTGCGCATTTATTCGCGTTCGGGTCATCGGCGACATGATTTCTCACGTCATTGCCCTGGCCCGTGAGATGCCCGAGGTCTTCGAATGTCACCACATCGCCGGAGAAGACACATTCCTGCTCAAGGTCTTCGTGCCCACGTCCGAGGCTCTGGAAAATATCATCAAAAAGTTCATGCCCTATGTGGCAACCACCACGATGCTGGTCTTGTCCTCGCCCGTTACCCGGCGAAACCTTGAGCCTCTAGGGAAGCTCTGATTAAGTCGATGTTTTGAAAGGGCACGACTTTAGTCGTGCCGCAAGTGCTGATTAAGTCGATGTTTTGAAAGGGCACGACTTTAGTCGTGCCGCAAGTGCTGATTAAGTCGATGTTTTGAAAGGGCACGACTTTAGTCGTGCCGTAAATGATTCATAACAAAGCAGGGCTTTAGCCCCTGAGGGATGTTTTTAGCCGATTTCGCCCGAAACTCCGACTTTTTCCGCAGCCTCTTTAGTCGTGCCGCAAGTGCTGCAAAATCAACGCGGGCTTTAGCCCCTGAGGGAGTGCCGGATTCGCTACAAAAACTAATTCAGAGGTTCCCTAGAGTAGGCCGCATTGCGTCCAGCGCGAACGTGTGCTGAAATGGACGGGGTTTGGTACTGTTGACCCATGGCTAATGCTGACGCTCTACACAATCTTGAAAAACTCGATTTGGAATCCTTGACTGCCGAAGTGGTGGCGCTGGCCGTGAAAGCCGGCGCCAGCGACGCCGAGGCCGTGGCGCGCGAGGGCGACGAGTTCAGCGTCAACGTGCGCATGGGCCAGGTGGAGACACTGAAGGAGTCTGGCTCGCGTGGACTTGGCCTGAGGGTGTTTTTGGGCAAGCGGTCGGCCTCGACCTCGACCAGCGACCTGACCTCGGAGGGAATTCGTCAACTGGTGGAAGGCGCGCTGGCGCTGGCCAAAGTGACCGAAGAAGATCCCTTCAGCGGGTTGCCAGAGAGGGACGAATTCGGTTCGCTATCCGGCGACATGCACCTCTACGACGAGGACGTGTACTCGCTTCCGGCCGCGGAGCGGATCGAGTGGGCGCGGCGAGCGGAGTCGGCGGCGCTCAAGGCCGACCCGCGCATTACCAACTCAGACGGCGGCAGCTTTGACGCGGCCACGGGGAGCAAGGTTCTGGCCAACTCGCGCGGCTTTGTGGGCGGCTACCGCTCAAGCTACGCCGGAGTCGCGGCGGCTCCGCTGGCCGTGGACGTGGACGGCTCGATGCAGCGCGACGGCTGGTGGTCGAGCGCGCGCAGGCTTGCAGATCTGGAATCGCCCGAGGCCATCGGCAAAGAGGCGGCGCGGCGGACGCTGCGGCGGCTGGGCGCGCGGCGCGTTCCCACGCAGAGAGTCCCCATCGTCTTTGCGCGGGAGGTGGCTGGAACGCTGCTCGGCTCAGTCTTCGAGGCGGCTTCGGGAGACGCAATCTGGCGTGGGGCTTCGTTCCTGGCTGGCAAGCTGGGCGAGCAGATCGCCGTGGCTAATTTGACCATTGTGGACGACAACACCATGCTGCTGCCCACTGGGATGGGCGGCTTCGGGACTTCGCCATTTGATGGCGAAGGTTTGCCTTCGCTACGCACCGTAGTCGTGGAGAATGGCATGCTGCGCAACTATCTGTTGAACACCTACACGGCGCGCAAGCTGGGCATGAAGTCCACGCACAACGCCTCGCGCGGGCTGGCCGGCGCGCCGGGCATCGGTTGCGGCAACCTCTATCTTGAGCCGGGAAAACTCACTCCGGAGCAGATCATCGCAGATGTTCCCGCCGGGCTCTACGTCACCGGACTGATGGGCTTCGGCGTCAATGTAGTTACTGGCGACTATTCGCAAGGCGCGACCGGATTGTGGATCGAGAATGGCCAGCTCACCCACGCCGTCGAAGAGGTGACCATCGCCGGAAACCTGGCCGAGATGCTCAAGAACGTGACAGCCATCGGCAGCGATCTGGAGTTTCGTGGAGCGGTGGCCTCGCCCACGCTGCGCATCGACGGCATGATGCTTGCGGGGAGTTAGCGGAGTTAGCCGCGCTTCGCGCGTGTTAGCGGAGTTGGCGGAGTTTAAGAAGAATGATGGATTCAAGGAAAACTTCCGAGATTGCAATGCAGCAGATTGGCTTCGACCCGTCCGACGCCAAGGCTGCGCTGGCGCAACTGCCGACCACATCTGCGGTCTTCGCTCTCTACGGCGCGGAGGCGCACGCCGAGCCTTACATTGGCCGCACTCCCAATCTGCGCGCGCGGCTTGCACGGCTCTTGCAGCCCTCGGAAAAATATCCGCGCCGCTTGCAGTTGGCCGGGCGTGTGCGGCAGATTCGCTGGCGGCTGACCGGCTCGGAATTCGAATCGCTGCTTATGCAGTTTTCACTCCTGGAAAAAGTATACGGTTCCAAATCTTTGGAACGAATGCACCTGGGAGCACCATCTTTTATTCGCTTTTTGGGGAGCAATTCTTATCCGCGCATTGCCGTCACCAATCACCCCAGCCAGCGCGAGGCCGGCTGGGCCTATGGGCCGTTTCAATCGCGTGCGGCGGCGGAGCGCTTTGCCGACGAGGCGCTCAAACTGTTCCTGCTACGCCGCTGCACCGAGGAACTGGAGCCGAATCCCAGCCATCCCGGTTGCGTCTACTCCGAGATGAAAATGTGCCTGGCGCCCTGCTATCAGGGCTGCACGGACGAGCGTTACGCCGAGGAGGCCGCGGCGGTCGAGCAATTCCTGGCCACGCGCGGCGAAAGCTCTCTGGTCACGCTGCGCGCACAACGCGAGGAGGCTTCGGCGAAGCTCGACTTCGAGACCGCCGCCGCACGCCACTCTCAAGTTCAGCGCATGGAGAGCGTGCGCGCTCTGGCTTCCGAACTGGTTCGTCCGCTCTCGCAGCTTCGGGCGGTTGTCCTGCAAGCCTCGGCCAGCCCCGGCGAGGTTGCCGTTTTTCTCTATGAAAACGGACGGCTCAGCGGCCCGGCCGGATTTTCGACGCTGGGCATGAGAATCCAGAATGAGCAATCCGGTTCCACTTCGCTCTTTTCGCATCCCATGGCGATGGAGCCGATTCTGGAAGTGCCAGTTGCGGAGCCAATAGCTTCTAAAATCGCAGAGAACGATTTTGATTCCAGTTCCGTATTGTGTCAGGGCACGACTTCAGTCGTGACGCAAATGCCGCAAACAGAAAGAGGGGCTTTAGCCCCTGAAGGAAGTTCTTCGGAGACGATGAAGGGTACGGGCTTTAGCCCGTACATCAACCCTGAACGATCGCAGGGGGCTTTAGCCCCTGAGGGAAGTAATTCTGAAAACTCTCCTTTGACTCCTACTCTTTCAGAAGCCGAATCGTCCGCGCCCGCCAAGCTCGCTCGCGGCGTGCTCGAAGCACGAATGGAGGAGACGCTGGCCGCGCTCGCTGAGTCTTCCGGCGCGACCACGGCGACCCTCCGCCAGGGCCATCTTGCGCTGCTCAAGCGATGGTACTATCGCGCTGAAGCCCGCCGTAGCGGCGAAATCTTCTTCGCCGGCGCCGATGGCCGCTGGCCTGTGAAGGCGGTGCTGCGCGGCGTGGGACGAGTTGCGGGGAAAATGATGACGGCAGGAAATCGTGACTAAGCTCCACACTTGCAGGAGAACGGAACAAGCTGTTCTATTTCTGTCTACCAACTTCGGTCGTAAATTCGGTGTGTGAGGCCTGTGGATCGAGATGGATGAGTGTCTCGCCCAAGCTATTGTTGATGAAAAAGTCTCTTATTGATCCGGCCCAGAAGTTTTGAAACGCTGTGCCCCATCCATTCCGCGCTTTTTGCGGAATGGGTGGGAGGGAGCGTTGTATTTCTTTGGGGCCGGATCAGTAATTCCGTCTCTGTAAGTACCTGCACGAACAAAGTCTACTGTCCTGAGTCATGAATTCGTTTACAATATCGAGCGACGGAATCGAGGATATGGTCTGCGGTTTTATGCCAGATGAAGGGCTTTGGGGCGCGCCTGTGGTCTTCGATGATTTGCGTTGGAAAGACAGCTTCTAGCCTCTAGCTCTTGGCCTGAGGCTGGGTTAGGGTTGACATCACTGTAATCGCATGAACAAGCTAACAGCTAATAGCTAACGGCTAATAGCTGCTTTTCGTCCACTCATCCACCCAATCGTTCACCGTCTTCCACCACAGCCGTGCGTTCTGCGGCTTCAGAACCCAGTGGTCCTCATCTGGGAAGTACAGCATCTTGCTCGGCACCTTCAGCCGCTGCAACGTGGTGAACATCTGGTACCCCTCACTCACATCCAGCCGGTAATCGAGCTGCCCATGCACCACCAGCATCGGCGTCTTGAAGTTTTTCGCGGCCAGCATCGGCGACCACTTGCGATAGGGATTCTCCGCGTCCGGCTTGCCGTAATAATCCCACGGCTTGCCCTTGAACTCCCACTCGTTGAACCACAGCTCCTCCGTCGTCCCGTAGGCCGATTCGGGGTTGAACATTCCGTCGTGGCTCACAATGCACTTGAAGCGGTCCGTATGCCCCTCCACCCAGTTGGCCATGTATCCGCCGTAGCTAGCGCCCAGCGCGCACTCCCGCGTCTTGTCGATGAAGGGATAGTGCTGCTCGGCGTAGTCCAGCCCCTCCATCAAATCGGTAAACGGCTTGCCGCCCCAGTCGCCGTTCACGCCATCAACAATCGCCTGCCCATACCCCGTCGAGCCGCGCATGTTGATCATCACCACCACGTACCCATTCGCCGCAAACAGCTCCGCATTCCAGCGATAGCTCCAGTCATCGCCCCACGCTCCCTGCGGCCCGCCGTGGATTAGAAACTTTAGCGGATACTTTTTCGCCGCATCAAATCCCGGCGGCCGAATAAGAAACCCTTGCAGCTTCGTTCCGTCCTTCGCCGTAAACCAGAAATCTTCCATCTTCGGCAGATTGAGTTGGGCGAGGAGGGCGTCATTCAGGTGAGTAACTGATACGACTCTATTGGTCAATGGAAGGTCTGATGCCATACTCGCCGTGACTACTTCGCTAGGTGAGGTGACAGTCATGCGGCTAGCAATAACCCTATAACCGTCGGGAAGGGGGTGAAGATCGCTGAATGTACCATTCATTACGACAAATCCGGGGTGCCCATCGATTCCAGTGATCGAAACAGGTGATTCGCCCTCCCTGCCTCCGGCGAAGAAGATTGATTTTGGGTTCGATCCCCACGCAAACTCATCGACCCAATAATTAAGCCGAGGCATTACATCGATTATCGTCTTCGCCGCGCGGTCATAAACCACCAACCGGAACTTGTCCGCCTCGTACCCCGCCCGCTCCTGCGAGCGCCACGCCAGCCACTTCCCGTCCGGCGAGTAAGCCGGATTGAAGTTGCCGCCTTTCGAAGTGCTGATCGCCACTGGCTTCGCCGCCGGGTTGGTCAGGTCAAGCGTAAAAATCTTCGCGCTCACGCTGATCGCCGGCTCCGGATCAATGTTTTCTGTAAACGCCAGCTCCTTCCCATCCGGCGAAAAGGCGCAGCCGCACCCTCCGCCCTCCAGCGAAAACGGCGGAACGTCATGCGGATCATTCGGCGTCAAATCCCGCACCGCCCCCGTCCCCACCGTCGCCAGAAACAGATGTGTGCGCTTCTCTCCCGTGAAGTGGTCCCAATGCCTGTAAAGCAGATGCGTAAAAATCTGCGCCTTCACCTTGCTGTCGGCCAGAGCCTTGTCCCGGTCCGCGTTGCATTTGTCGCCCGTCGCGCCGTCCGCAGGGCTAATCGCCGGGCAATCCGGGTATACCGCCGAAGTAAACAAAATCGAGTTCCCGTCCGGCGACCAGATCGCGTCTCCTGCCTCGGTCGAAATCGCCGTCAGCTTCCTTGGATTACTCGTCGCCCCCGTTGCCGCATCAAAATCCGCGATCCAAACCTGTTGCGATCCGCCCCGCCCGCTCAAAAACAAAATCCGTTTGCCGTCGGGCGCAAACTGCACTCCGTTGTCTTTCGCCTGCGCCACGGCCAGCTTCAACGGCTCGCTGCCGCTTCCGGAAGGCGGGGCAATCGCCTGCAACCACAGCTCTGGCGTCTTAGTGTTCTGCTCCAGATCCACGGTGGTCACAGAGTAAGCCAGCCACTTCCCATCCGGCGAAACGGCGGTCTCCCCCAGCCGCTTCATCTTCATCATGTCCTCGAAGGTCATGGGCCGCTTGGACTGTGCCGTGGGAGCAGGCTGGGCCGCAGTCTGCGCGTTTTGGGCAAAAGCAACCGGCGCCAGAACAAAAGCCAGCGCCAGTGAGACAACAAAAGTGTATTTGCGCATAGTGTTTTCCTGTTCGCGCAGCCGTAACCCCTGCTTCAGCGCGAAACAAAAGTTTACACCGCGCACCGTGTGTCAGGCAGTCGGTCCTCTGGTTTTGTATCAGTCCCCCACCGGCGGTACCGACCCAAGGGGCCCCACACTGTAGCGCCGGCCTCCCGGCCGGCTGTAGCGTGGGTCTCCAGACCCATGCTTCTCATCCACGCACGGTGCTTATTCGTCGACGAATTGCGAATTTGTTTCTTTGCAGGGAACGGCATAATTGAGAACTGCATATGGAATGTCCTGGCAGCCGCGCCGTAGGCGCAGTGTTTGTTAGCCCCGCGCTTTAGCGTGGGGAAAGCGGTTTCCACAAACGCTCTCCTGAGTCCTGTAGGGACGGCGCAAGGACACTTCTTTGCAGTATCCAATAGCCCCTGAATGAGGCTGATTCAAACTAATCACTATTCTTCAATCTGGAGATAGCGGGTTACCCGCCCAGTGCACGCAGCCGCGCCGGCATGTGGTCCGTGGCCAGCTCATGGCCGCACCGCGTGCAATACTGGTCGCTCACGCGCACCGACCGGAAGCAATGTCCGCAATTAGCAGTCAGTTGGTAATTGCACTGCGGGCAAAAGTGGAAATCGCCCTGCACGTGTGTCGAGCAGGCCGGACAATGCGTAACCTCCGGCTGGCGCAGCAAAAAGTACAGCACCGCGCCGATTCCCCCCGGCATCACCAGGCAGATCGCGATCCAGAAGCGCGCGCTCATCGCCCGCCGCGGAGCGTCCTTGCTCACGTAGCCCACCATCAGGAAGTAGAGCGCGACCAGCAAGCCGCAGGAAACGTTGAAATAGACGCGCAGGCCAAGCGGCGGCGGATGATGCTGCTGTTCCGGCAAAAGCACCCAGAAGTAGTACTCCACCAGCACAAAGGCCGCTACGGCCACAACAATCGACCACACCGGAATCAGGCGCGCATCTTCATTGACGGAAATGGATTCTGGTTCTCGCATAGGCAAACCCTCTCTCAGAGGGTCTTTCAGGAGATCAAGCAGGGCTTAACCTCATCTATTTATGGACGGAGAAGGGAATCGGTAAGTTGCGAGAACCTGGCAAATCGGCTGCCACTCAAATGTCGGGCTTTATTGAGGACTGCACAAGTAACGTCCGCATAAACGCGCCGGAGGCGCAGAGTTGGATAGCCCCGCGCTTCAGCGTGGGGAAAAGGGATTCCACAAGTTTGTTACGGAGTCCCGTAGGGACGGCGCAAGAACATTATTTATGCACGAACCAATACCCCCTGAGGGCGAAACCCTCTATTCCAAGTTACGATTTTCAACAAGCGTTTAGCTCATGGTCTGCGCCGCAGCCACCCGGCCAGCACCACCGAGGCCAGCACCGCCGCGCTCAGGCAGAAGATCAACAAGCTCATCTGGCCCAGTTCGCCGGTCAGGTGCTCCTCTTCAATCAGGAGGTCTGCAATCCACCAAGCCAGCGGACCCAGCACCAGCAGCACCACCAGCGTGGCCGCCAGCGCTACGGCGCGGCACCGATGCCGCCCTGCCTCCTGCTCCCGCATAACACCGTGCGAGGCGCTCACCACGCACCGGGTACGCCAGGCCACGGTGCGCTCCCGATCCGCCTGATTGCCGGCAAGCGCCGAAACCAGCTCCCGCTCCGCATTGGCGCTCTCTACTGGATTCATACGGCCCTCAGAGCCTCGCCCGTAATAGCTGGTGGCGCCGAAGGCGCGGTTGGCCGCACCGCAGGTGCCGCGGTTGGCCGCACCGCAGGTGCCGCGGTTGGCCGCACCGCAGGCGCCGCGGTTAGCCGAACCGCAGGTGCCGCGGTTAGCCGAACCGCAGGTGCCGCGGTTAGCCGAACCGCAGGCGGAAGCTTGGGTTTGATTGCGTCCAATCCGCGATAAAGCCTTGATTTCACAGTTGATAGAGGAGATCGTGTCACCTTGGCAATCTCTTCCAGCGACAGCTCCTCGTAGAACCTGAGCACCAGCACCTCGCGGTAGATCGCATCCAGCTTGAGCAGTCCCGCCGCAAGCCGTTCCCGGTCTTCCAGGTTGGCAAAGCGGTCAAACGGAGTGGGCTCGCCGTCGGCGATCTCGAAGGCCATCGGCCGGTCATCCTCGCCCTTGCCTTCGATCAACTCGTCCAGGCTGGACATTGTCCGCTTGCGCTTCTGGTCGATCACCAGGTTGCGCGCAATGGTAAACAGCCAGGTGTCGAAGCGAGCCTTGCCGTTGAACTGCGCCCCCCGCACCAGAACCCGCATCCACACCTCCTGAAAGAGGTCCTCGGCCTGCTCGCGATTGCCCGTCAGATAGAGCAGATAGCGCATCAGCCGGTGCTGGTAGCGGACGATCAACTCGTCCAGCAGCCCGGCATCCTGGCGCTTCAGCCCAGCCGATACAGCAAGGCTTTCCTGCCTCACCTGCTCGTTGGCAATGCTGGTGGAACTCAAACCAAAATAAGGGCGAACAGCCGCTGCTGTACTCATCTCATTTAATTAGACACCAAAGTTGGACCCCGTGTTGCTCAAAATAACAGCAGATTCCGATAATTTATTCCCTTCGAACAAAATTGCGTCTCCATGGCTACTGCGTCGAAGACTCCTTTTCTTCCACCTGCTCGCTCCACTGCTTTCCGCAGCTTTCGCATCGCCACGCATTCACCGGTTCTACGCTTTCCAGTATCGGTTCATCAGCGCCGCAACTCGGGCACACCGGCGGCACGTACTCCTCGGCGGGCAACTTGGATTGCTCGACAATCTCCTGCGGAATCGGTCTGGAGATGATCTCCCGCGCTTGTTCAAGCTGATCGGCGGCAACCTCAATTCGCGGACTGCTCATCTCGAGCGCTACGCTGTAGCCCGGCCCCTCAATCCAGCTTTCGATTCCCGCCCGCCGAAGCACTTCCTGAACCTGCCGTACCTTTTCCGAATCTTCGCATTCGCACAGTGGCGCCTTCCATGTATATTCAACCGGCAGATTGCTTTCTTCGGTTGTGTCCTCGGCCGCAGACGAATCGCCATTGCGACTCCATGGGGAAATCCCAAAGCGCTTTGATGCATCGGTCTCATTGCTTGGCCCGCTTGGCTTGTCCAGCCCGCGCTTCCTTATCTCGTCGCCGAGAACCTGCTGCGCTACTTCGGTCAGGTCGCCTTTGTCGGCATCCAGCTCCTCCAATTCACCATCGCCCATCTCTCTGTAGAGTTGGGTGAGCCTTTGCCACTCCGCCAATGGATCTGCTTGCATGGAAAACAGTATAACGGCCCCGAGCCCCATCTCCCCTATCCTTCATGCTCCGTGCCCCATCCTTCTGAGCGAAGCGTAGCGGAGTCGAAGAACCTGCTTTTTGAAATCCTTTGCGGAATGGGTGGGAAAACATGCACCCCGCCCCGCTCCGCTCATCTTCTACACTTGAATCTATGGAAGTTTTATACGGGTTGCATCCGGTCGAAGAAGCCCTCAAGGCCGGACGCCGCCGTTTTGACCACGTCCTCGTGGCCCGCGAGCGCGAGGATGCCCGCATCGAGCGCCTCGTGGCCCTCTGCCGCCAAGCCGGCGTGCGCGTTCGACAGGAAGCGCGCGAGCAGTTGACTCAGCTGGCCCAGACCCCAGCTCACCAGGGTGTAGTAGCCCTGGTCCACCCGCAGGAGTTTCTCTCCATCGAGGACCTCTTCGAGTCTGCAACCCCCAATGCCGCCCGCCTGCTGCTCGCCCTCGACGGCGTGGAAGACCCGCAGAATCTCGGCGCCCTCTTGCGCGTGGCCGATGGCGCGGGAGTCGACGGCGTCGTACTCACCGAGCGGCGTTCAGCCCCCTTGAGCCCGGTAGCCGTCAAGGCCAGCGCCGGCGCAGCCGAGCACCTGCGCATCGCCCGCGTGGTCAACCTCGTCCGCGCCCTTGAAGAGCTGAAGAAGCAGAACATCTGGGTCATCGGTCTCGACGAACGTGGCCAGACCGACTATGACCAGTTCGACCTCACCGGCAACTGTGTCTTGGTTCTCGGCCGCGAAGGAGCCGGCCTCCACGATCTCGTCCGCCGCACCTGCGACCACCTGCTCCGCATTCCCATGAGCGGCGGCGTCAGCTCCCTCAATGTCTCCGCCGCCGGAGCCGTGGTCCTCTTTGAAGCCTTCCGCCAGCGCCGCAATGCTGCTCGCCGCGTCCAAGAATCAGGTGCCCCCACCGCAAGCGCCATAGTTGGCCTTCCCTCAGGTGCCGCGTCCAAACCAAAGAAACAGAAAGGCCTGGGCTCATGAAGTTTTCTCTTCCCCGCACTCAAAATATGGCTGTCATCCTGAGCGAAGCGCAGCGAAACCGGGGTCCCCGGCGACAGGTCTTCGTCACTGGGGTGGGGAGTCGATGGACCTGCGGTTGTATTTCGTTATCAGTGAAGGGTACGTTATCAGTGAAGGGTACGGGCTTCAGCCCGTACATCAACGCGCTAAAAGAAACGCGGGCTTTAGCCCCTGAGGGCAATTTCTTCCGGATTTGCTTAGCAGCCTGTGGTAAAAGTCTGGTTTTGAAAGGGCACGACTTTAGTCGTGCCGTAAATGCAACAAAACAAAAGCGGGCTTTAGCCCCTGAGGGAAATTTCTTCCAGATTTGCTTAGCAGCCTGTGGTATAAGTCTGGGTTTGAAAGGGCACGACTTTAGTCGTGCCGTAAATGCAACAAAACAAAAGCGGGCTTTAGCCCCTGAGGGCAATTTCTTCCGGATTTGCTTAGCAGCCTGTGGTAAAAGTCTGGGTTTGAAAGGGCACGACTTTAGTCGTGCCGTAAATGCAACAAAACAAGCGCGGGCTTTAGCCCCTGAGGGCAATTTCTTCCGGATTTGCTTAG
>Ga0224558_1000973_pt1 | contig 31989 bp, 19 predicted proteins | sample 714S32024metaG_FD_180682 | JGI IMG/M metagenome (GOLD analysis project Ga0224558, IMG submission 180682) | Peat soil microbial communities from Stordalen Mire, Sweden - 717 S3 20-24 | ecosystem: Environmental > Terrestrial > Soil > Wetlands > Peat | place: Sweden: Norrbotten County, Stordalen... | reverse complement strand
TTGGATTGCGCGCCAGTCGAGCAACGTGCTTTTCGACCTTATGCTGGCATGGTTGTTCCCGTTCTTCGGAGCCGCTGTGGCCCAAAAGATCGCAGTGGGAACGGCGGTACTGATTTTTTCCTGGGGTGCAATTCTGCTCATCTCCCGCGGACGGCCCAAGAATTGGTGGTTCCTACTGCCCTCCGTTGCGGTCTTCTCCTATGGTTTTATCTTCCATGCGGGTTTCTTCAATTTCTATCTCGGGATGGGAATCTGCTTTTGGTACCTGGCATTTGTTTTGTCTGGTGGATGGCGGATTCGATGTCTGGTTACGCCACTGCTTCTGCTCGCTTGGACCGCCCATCCTATGCCCGTGGTGTGGGCGGTCGGACTGGCCTTGTACATTGCCGTGGCGGAACGCCTTCCGCCGCAGGGCCGACTTCTCCTGTTGACCGCTGGAGCAGCTGCAATGGTGGAAGTACATTTTCTGCTTGTGACCCGGTACCAATGCATCTGGTCTCTAGATCAGGCCTGGTTTGCGACGGGCGCGAAACAACTGATGCTGTTCGGCCGTATGTACGAAATTCCTTGTTGGTTGTTTCTTGCGGCTTGGGCGATGCTATTCTGGCGTCACGCCATAGCATGCCGGTGGCGCAATGTGGCCCTGGACATGGGTTTTCAGCTCTGGTTGTTGACCACGATTGCGGTGGTGATGATCCCGGCCGCGATCGCGTTTCCGCTGTATGCGGCGCCGTTCAACTTTGTCTCCTTACGTCTGTCCCTGGCTGCCGGAATCATGCTCGGTGCTTTCCTGGGGGACGTGCAACCAAAGGGCCACGAAAGAGTGATCCTAACTCTTGGCGCGCTGATTTTTTTCGGCCTTGTATTCCGTGATGCGCGGAAACTCAATCTCATGGAGGATAAGCTCGATGCAGCCTTGGAGCAGGTGCCAGCCAAAAGTCGAGTGATCGGCATTCTGCGCGTTCCCTCCAGAGATTTCAGTCCGGCTGAGCATGCAGTGGACCGCGCCTGCATTGGACGCTGCTTCAGCTACGCCAATTATGAGCCCTCAACCGGCCAATTTCGTGTGCGTGCGGAGGCCGGAAATCCGATCGTGATGGCGGACTACGCAGATGTGTACTCGGTCGAATTGGGAAGATACCGCGTTCAGGCTGGTGATCTGCCGGTTTTTCTCATTTATTTATGCGGGCCGGACAGGCAGCAGGTTTGTTCCCGCGAACTGCATGGGGGAGAGGTGGTCGGCAGCGTTGCCCGGGCGAACTGAACCCAGAAACGCTTCCTTAGAACGACATTCTGCGGCGACCGCCCCAGGAACTGCGACCCAGCGCAACTTGCGACCACGGTAATCCACGGGACGATTAGAGCCAAATGAATCCGCGGTGCGATACTCAATGAGGTTGCTCGTACGCACAGGAAGCTATCTCTAAAGTATGGGATTGTCCCCTGAGAAAACCTATCACGTTGTCCGGTCGATTTTCATTCTGCTGGTGCTGCTCAGTGCTTTGTGCGCCGGTTTGCACACAGTTGCGGACTACGACATGGGCTGGCAGCTTGCGACTGGACGCTACGTAGTCCAGCACCACCAAATTCCTCGCACCGACGTTCTGTCGTTTTCTTCAGCGGGAAAAGCCTGGGCCTATCCACCGTTTGCGGGGGTATTGCTTTACCTGACGTATTGCGCGTTTGGCTATGCCGGCCTGAGTTGGTTTTGCGCGCTGGCATGTCTGGCGGTTGTAGCGTACCTGGTTCGCCGGGGAGACACCGGCAGCGCGGTCCTGGCGATGCTTGCCGTTCAGTCCATTGCCGCGCGCACGGCTCCGCGGGCCGACCTCTTTAGTACGGTTTTCTTCGCGTTGTTTCTCGGCGAACTCTGGGCTTACCACCGCGGAGAGGGTTCCCGGCCTTGGCTGCTGCCTGTCGTCATGCTGTTCTGGGTTAATCTCCATCCGGGTTTTATCGCGGGACTCGGGGCCATCGGCGCCTACCTTCTGGTTGAGGTTTCGGATCTGCTGTTTGCTGAGAGACGTCAAGCGGTACTTCTGCGGCTAAGAAAGGTATGGCCCTGGCTTGCGGCGAGCGGGGTTGCCACGCTGGTGAATCCGTGGGGCCCCAGAATTTATGTGGCGTCACTCACCCTGTCGGGACTCGCAGCCCCAACCCAGGGAAGACTCAATAGCAACAGTTTCATTGGCGAATTCCAGGGCGTACCGATTTCACGCTCGTTGTTGTACCAACTCCTCGACGTCAGGCACATGGAGAATGGCTTGACCTGGTTGCTATTGGTGGCGGTCATTCTGGTCGGGCTTTTTCTCTGGAAACGGCAACTGGGTGCCGCAATTATTGCCTTGGTAGCGCTCTATTCTGGACTCGCCCATGCCCGCTACATGGGGTTGTTTGTCATCACCATCGCTACTCTTGGCGGACCCTCGCTGAGTGAGCTCGGCATCATCAGTAGCAATGGCAGTTCAACCGCTGAGACGAAAAAAACCACGCGGGTGCTGGTTCGCGTGCCCGAGGGGATGGCCATTCTCGTGACGCTTGTATTTTGTGGGGTCACGCTGCTGCATATTGCGGACTTTGTTTCGAGCCGCACGTACGTGGTTTTCAATGCGGATTGGAGATTTGGCGCAGGGGAGTCGTCCTGGTTTCCGGGCCGCGCTGCGGCCTTCATCAGGCGCGAACAGTTGCCGGGCAACATTTTCGAGGAGTATGCGCTGGGTGGCTATGCGGCATGGGCCCTCGGCCCGCAGTATCCCGACTTCATCGATGGGCGCGGAGATCGCCTGAGTCCCGATCTCGTCGTGGAGCAACGCAAACTCTACAGTGAGGACCCCGATTCGCAGCTGTGGCAGACCGAAGCCGACCGCTGGAATCTGAATGTTCTACTGGTCGCGACATCCGGGTTCCGCGGGTTGCAGAAGATGGATCCGTTCGCGTTCTGTCAGAGTGCAACGTGGCGTCCGGTTTATATGGATGATGTCTCGCTGGTATTTCTGCGCAACACGCCGCAAAATCGTCCCTGGATCGACCGTTTGCAGGGTGACTGCCGGACGCAGCAGCTTACTCCGCCTACGGCCGCTTCGCGTCCGGCGCTTTACGATTTCTATCTGAATTCCGGAGCGCTGTTCTTCGAATTGCAACGTGACCAGGAATCGGAGCAGTCGTTGCGCCGTGCTTCCGCACTTTATCCCGAAGATCCGAATGTCCATTTACTGCTCGCGTCGTTGTTTCAGCGGCAGCAACGTTACCGCGAAGCTGAACAGGAATATCGCGCTTCACTTGCACTCAACCAGAACAGCGGGGCCTTGTACTCCCTCGGATTGCTCTATGCCAACGAGGGCCGCAACGTCGAGGCGGTCGAAGCGATCGAACACGCCGCGGAAGAATCCACGGGGCCGCTCGATATGTACATGACTCTTGGAAAACTCCAAATTGCGCAGAATCATCCCGAGCAGGCGCTGGCGGCGTTTGCCGAGGCGGAGAAACACAGCCCGTATCGCAACGGCGGCGAATCGCTTGCCCCTGAGCTCTACGCCGAGATTGCGGAAGGGAACTCCGAAGCACATCGGCTTCTTGGACACTGGCCTGAAGCGATCGCTTTCCAGCAGGAAGCGACCCGGAGAACTCCCTTGGTCGTTAGCCGCTGGAACCGGCTTGCCGATCTTTATGAAGCGACTGGGCAGATGCGGCTCGCTGCCGAGGCCCGGCAACGTGGAGGCGCGTTGCAGGTTCCAAGCGCTCCTCGTTGAGATTCGGCCGGTGTCGCAGCGCGGAGGATGGGGTGTTCGCGACCAGTCCGTGTGATCTTCATCACCTTCCGCAGTGACACGGAATGCTGCCCGTCGGTTGTTCCGCCTTTAAGCTAAATTGGCAAGTGAATCGCGATAAGAGCCCTTCATGCCTCGGGAAAACTTTTCATAGAGTGTTGATGTTGACGCGGAAGTAAGTGTGCTCGATTTGGCGTGTCATCACTGAAGTCCCATGAGCTCATTGCAGGGGGCCTGTTGAGAGGGATTGGCCTGCTCGGCTGCTCCCCTGACTGTGAATTTCACACCGGATCCTAATTCTTATCGGAGAGTAGCTTGAGGTCAACTACAGCCGATTTCCACCAAACCGGAAATTCTAACTTGGCCTCCAATCCCACCAGGGTCAAGACGTTGCTCTTTGCGTCTACCTTGTTCCTGAGTGCATTCTTGCTGTTCCAGATCCAATTGATTGTTAGTAAATGTATTCTGCCCTGGTTTGGTGGATCCGCTGCGGTCTGGACGACCAGCATGCTGGTGTTCCAGGTTTTGTTGCTGGGAGGATACATTTACTCCCATGTGATTTCGGTTCGGCTTTCGGCGACGGCACAGACGAGGATTCATCTTGCGCTGCTGTTCATCGCGTTCCTGATGGTCCTCACGCTCTCCTTCCTGTGGCCATCGGCAATCACTCCGAGCGCCTCCTGGAAACCGCAGGCGGGCGGGGATCCAACGCGCGACGTTATGGCCATCATCCTGGTCTCGGCTGGCTTTCCTTTCTTCGTTCTCTCCACCACCGGACCTCTGCTGCAGCGCTGGTTTGCCCGTCTGGGCGGGGGGGTGGGCACCTATAAGCTCTACTCCATCTCAAACGTGGGCTCGTTGTTGGGACTTCTGACCTTCCCGTTTCTTCTTGAGCCCACGCTTCGACTCAAGACCCAGGGCAGGTTCTGGTCGCTCCTGTTCTGTGGTTTCATTGCCGGATGTGCAATGTGCGCGTGGAAGGCCAGAAACGCAACGGAAGAAACGCAGACTCCGGAAAACATAGCCGGCGCCACTGCCGAACCTCAAACGAGCATGCTCACCTATGCGTTATGGTTCCTGCTGGCTGCATGCCCATCGTCGCTGCTGTTGGCCACTACCAACCTGCTTTGCCAGGAAGTGACGTCAGTTCCGCTGCTCTGGGTATTGCCGCTTTCGCTCTATCTTCTCAGCTTTATAATGTGCTTTGATAACCCGCGCTGGTATCGGCGATCTGTTTTCCATCCGCTTTTTGGAGTCAGCCTGTTTCTGATTTGCGCGGCGTTTATTGTCGGCAACATACAGACTCCGGCCATTCTCCTTCCGGTGTTGCTCTTCCTCGGCTGCATGATTTGCCATGGCGAACTTGTGCGCTTGAAGCCCAGCGTGAAACGGCTCACTTCGTTCTACTTAACCATTTCCGCGGGCGGCGCTGCCGGAGGCATTTTTGTAGGTATTGTCGCGCCCCATCTATTTACGTTCTTTACCGAGTTTCAGTTGACGTTGGGCGCCACTGTCATCCTGGTGCCGGTCTGCCTACTTCTTGATCCTGATTCGTGGATCTTCGAGCGTGACTTCCGGTTGCCGGCGGCGATCACGGGTGGCGCCATCCTCTCAGCCTACCTTGGCGGCCTGTGGATACCGGGTGTCCGGGAGTTGCTCGAGCGATTGCGTTTTTACCCATTGACACTGTTGATCGGCGCCATTGTCGTCCTAAGCGCCTTCGTTCTGGGCAGAGGCCGAAGGTCTCATGGACGAGGCTTTCGTTTCGTGCAGGTATACTTAGTATGCATCGTGGCGGCAGCCTGGGTTGCACTCTATCTCAGCACTCTGCCTTCGCCTGCGCCTTACCTGAGTTCGCGTAACTTCTATGGAACATTTCGCGTCTACCGTGCACGCCGAAGCAGGTTGCTGTTGCATGGCCGGACGTTGCATGGTGCGCAGCTTGATCCGCCGTGGGATAGAGAGCCCATTACTTATTACGGCAAGAAGAGCGGAATCGGCATCCTGCTGCAGAACCATCCCAAACGGAGTATCCCAGGGGCGAGTCTCCGCGTGGGATTGGTGGGGCTCGGCGCCGGAACACTGGCGGCGTACGGGCGTCCCGGGGATTATTTCCGGTACTACGAAATCGATCCTGAGGTCGTGAAGCTGTCCTCGGGTCCAGAGCCGGTGTTCACCTATGTTCGCGACTCGTCCGCCCGCGTGGACGTGGAGCTTGGTGATGCACGTCTACTACTGGAGCGAGAACTGGCGAAGGGGGAAATACAGAAGTTCGATGTACTTATACTTGATGCTTTCTCCGGGGACGCAATCCCCGTCCATCTACTCACCCGGGAGGCTTTTGAAACTTACTGGCAGCACCTGGATCCGGATGATGGAGTCATCGCGGTCCACGTCAGCAGCCGGCACATTAACCTGTTTCCCGTGCTGCAGGGATTGAGCGCGTACTTCCACGCTGATTCTGTGATCGATGTCAACAACGGCGAAGATCCCTTTAAGACTAGCTATTGGGTATTGCTCACGCGGCATCCCGGCGCACTCAATATTCAAGGACTGGAGACAACTCCGCTTCCTGCCGAAATGCAGATTCCTCCGCGCCTTTGGACGGATGACTACAGCGACATTTTCCGGCTCATTCGATGACAAGTTTGCGGGTCGAGTATCCATATGCCTTCCGCGTGGGAGAGAGGCGAATGCCGATCGGCCACTTCTAGAGCACCAGCGGCCAGTGTGAGACTGTCGGGCGGGGATCAAATTTGCTAGTGTTCGATAAACCAACCCGAAAGCCGTTTGGGAGCGAGGGGAAGGGCTTCTCGTATGTGTGACCGCCATCACATTCCCGAGTGACGCAGAATGCTGCCCGTATTTTTCTCCGCCTTTAAGGTAAATTAGCAGAGGCAAAGGGCGGTAACGCCGTTCATGCCGCAGGGAAATTTTCATTAAGCCTTGATACGGGGAAAGCCAACGTCAAGCGCAATACCATAGATGACAGGGGAATAGGCATGGCAAATGAATCCACCACGCAACCAACCGGGGGATCAGCTTGGCAAGTGAAACAGGTCTACGCGATGGCGGTAATCAGCCTCGTGGTGGGGCTGGCGATCGGATACCTGTTTCGCGGATCGCAATCGCCTGCGCCGCCGGCACAACCCGTGGCCACTGCCCAGCCGTCTCCCGCCGCAGGCGCCATGGGTGGCATGGGCGGACCGACGCCCACCCTCGACCAGATGAAACAGATGGCCGACAAGAAAGCAGAACCGGTGCTCGAAAAGTTGAAAAGCGATCCGAATAACAGCGATCTGCTCATCGAGGTCGGAAACATCTACAAATCTACGCACCAGTTCAAGGCCGCGGCCGTCTACTACGGCAAGGCATTGCAGGTTGATCCAAAGAACGTTGCCATTCGCACCGAGATGGCTTCGTGTATGTATTACGACGGGGATGTGGATGGGGCGATCAATCAACTGCAGCAGTCGCTGCACTATAACCCCAAGGATGCCAATTCGCTGTTCAACCTCGGGATGATCAAGTGGCAGGGAAAACAGGACAACAAGGGAGCGGTGGAGGCTTGGCAGCAGCTGCTGAAGTCGAATCCGGAATTGAGCCCAGAGCGCAGGGCCAAGGTGCAGAAATTAATGTCCGATGTGCAGATGCAGGGCAAGAGCTAGCGCCAGCAAACGAAAGCGGGATTTTAAGGAGTAAGTAAATGACGGATGCAAATCAAGCAACCTCTATCCAAGAATGGACAAGCGTGCAGGCTTACGTGCTGGCGGTCATCTGCTTGCTAGTGGGAATCGCCGGTGGCTGGCTCATCCGCGGATCCCAAAGTCCAGCGGCCGCTGCGACTGAGACAGCGGGCGTGTCCGCACCGGCTCCCGCGATGGCCAACCCGGGCACGCAAATGCCAAGTCCGGCTGAGATGCAGAAAATGGCCGACACACAGGCTGGACCGTTGCTCGAGAAGCTCAAGGCCGATCCGAACAACGCCGGACTTCTGGCGAACATCGGGAACGTCTATTACGACGCGCAGCAGTTCGCGACGGCCATCGATTACTACCAGCGGGCGCTGAAAGTGGAGCCGGCCAACGCGGGCGTTCGTACCGACATGGCGACCGCCTATTGGTACACCGGCAACGCCGATACCGCCATCGCCGAATTCCAGAAATCGCTCTCTTACGAACCGAACAAGGCCAACACGTTGTTCAATCTGGGCATCGTCGAGTGGCAGGGCAAAATGGATATCGACAAAGCGGTCGCCACTTGGCAGAAGTTGCTGGCCACAAATCCGAACTATGAAGGCAAAACCAAGCTTCTGGAACTGATGGCACAGGCAAAAAAGCACGCTGGCGTGAAACCGGGGACGCCGGCAAAGCCGCTGCAATAGCGGCAGAGTTGTCGGACAGCAACTGCGCGCGAGCCGCATTCACGACGAAAGAGCGTTCAGACCGGAGGAACCATGTCCACGGTAGCAGAAGAGCAAGTTGTGACCGTTAGTGATGCTCCAGATCGCGAGCGCGTACGAAAAAGCATTATCGGCAGCATCGGCAGTGCACTCCGGAAACATCCTTGGTTGGAGTGGCTGATCCCGGCAGCGCGGTGCGTCATTTAGCGAGGTGCCGAGGGCGACTTCGACACTCGGGCGGCAGCGGGCATGAGTGCAAGGCGATGGGCACTCTCGGGACATGAACCGCTCGATGTTGCCTTGCAGGATGCCAATTCTGCGATCGCACTGGAGCCAAGGAGTCCGTATGCACACGAGGTCCGGTGTGAGATTCTTGCGGGGGCGGCCAACTCTACGCAGCGATCGCCGAATGTGAGACTGCAATAGGACTAGCGAAGAGCGATCCAATTCACCAAGCCGAGTTGCAATCCGAAGTTGAGTCCGCCGAGGAGGTCATACGAATGATCAGGGGCGGCTAGCAATCTGCCGAATCCGTAACTCACTCAGAGTTCATTTGTGACCTTGGTTACGGCATCTCCTTGGTGCGGCCGACTACTATCATTTCGGCTCGTCCGCAGCTGCCGCCAGCACGTCAGCCGAAGGCAATCATTCCGCGTGTCACACCGGCCATGTTCTCATCAAACAATGAGCCGCCAGTTCAAGAATCTCTCCAACACACTCAAAGCAATCAGAGCCAGCGCTGCAACAAAAAGCGCGAAGCGGAGGCGCGAGTCCAATACACGCCCTGCGTTCAGGAACGCGGGGAAGATGAGCATCACGTAACGACTCGTGCTTTCCAGTAAGGGCATCGTCTGCTTACTCAGCACGACCCAGAGGACACTGGCGGCAAAGAACGAATATTCGAGCCGGCCAAGAAAAGCAAAGAGAATGACCAGACAAAGCGCCAACATATTGAGTCCGCCAAACGGTGTTGGTACAACCAAGGCAAACCAGAATGTCTGCCAGGGAGGACCGATGGTTGTCCCCCAATACGTCGCATACACTTGTTGGGCGGCCATCCGGCCGGAAGCGTTGAGCCATAGTGCCATCGCGACCGGTGCGCAGGCCGCAGCGAGGCTCGACGCCAACACCCGCCACTTGCTCTCTCGGATCGCGATGAATGCGATCGGCACAAACACCAATGCTCCCATGGGCTTGGTCGCGCCCGCCAAAAGGGCCATCAGGACCGTCCCCACTGCACTGCCGCTCCGCGCAAAATAGATGGCCCAGACCACGCAACACAACAGCAGGCTTTCCGGGTACCCGGCAAACAGCATGAAGCCCGCCGGCCAGACCAGGTACAACACGAGCGCCCGCCCGCCCACGGCTGGCAAGTAGTCGAGCATCACCAGCTTCTGAAATCCCCAGGCAAACAGAAAACTGGAGACCGTGGAAATCAGCAACGCCGCAACCAGGGGAGGCAAATGGGAGATCATGATCAGCAGCGGATACAGCGGGTAGAAGACAAGTGCATCGGGACGGTCATACCCAGATTGCGCAATATGTATGTACCATAACGTATCGAATCGTTCCCAAACGCCCAGCAGAGAGTACTTCCAGCCCTCGCTTTGCGACATCAAGCGGTACGTGAGCTTATTGGAGTTGACGAATGCGGAATCCAGCCGCAGGTAAGGCGCATACAGAGCGGCAATCAGTGAATACAACAACCGCCCCACAAGCACGAAGGCAGCAGCCGTTTTGATCGGCGACTCCAGTATCCTGAGCGCGGCGCCCGCCAATTTGGCTCTTGTAACCACAGGTTCGGTTGAAGCACTCGTTGTGCTGAACACCATCAACTCAATCCCTCCAAAACACCCAATACCTGTCAAGCTGGGCCATGTGCGGAAACCGAGCCAGCACAGCTCTTCCCACCTCTGGTGTAACCGGTTTGCCCGCGAATGTAGACCGCACGTTAATCACGACAACCTTGAGCCCATCTGCCTGGATGGCCTTCAGTATCTCATCCGACTGCGGCCCGTTGTCGTTGCGCGTCGGATTGCGCATGCCGGACAGGAAGTAAACCTCCGGACACTCCGGGGTCGCCAGAACTGTCCCGTTGGCCGCATGCTGCCTGACCAGGTCGACCACAGATTTATACATTTTCGGCCTGTCGACCCTGATGCCTCCCACCCTTGGCAGCTGAAGTTCCTGCATGGGAGGTGGAGGGACAAACATCCAGTCAAAATATATGGCGTTGGGTTCGACTCTCCACACAGCAAATGCCGCGTAAAACAGGAGTATTCCCATCAGGATCGCGGCATTGGCAATGCGCTTGCGAACGGAGATCAATCCGACTGCCGCGAATATCGTCAGCGGCAAGGCATAGCAGAGGTAGATCGGAGCTGCAAACGGAAAAGAGACGATGTTACAGACCGCAGCCAACGAGAGCAGCAACATGAGTTGCTGCCGACGAAGTGGAGTAAGGTTGTCGGCAGACGGAGGCCGAAACATAAGAACCGCCACGCCAAGCGTCACCACTGCCGGCATCAGAAAGTCCGCGGAATTCCAGATGAGACACCAAACTGAGATAGAGCGGACCAACAGCAGGGCCAGTAGACCGGCAATCGCGACAACCGTCACGGCGGGCACCGCCGTGTGTCGCCAGCAGGCAGCGGCTCCAAGCGCGAGCAAAGGAAAGACGCACCAGACAAATCTCGTTGGCAAGGGGCGCAGCCAACTCATATCCTGCGCCGCACTTACGGCATGGCTGAAAACTCCACTCCAGAACGATGGCAACGAGCTCGATAGGGCGTAAGGGACAAGAAACAGGGCAATCGGGAGCGCCACCCCTAAGATAAACGGCCAAGCTATTCGGAACAACGTGTTGAACCTGCCGCGGTCGCCAGCGGTGCGAATTCGCACATTCCGCCAGGTCAGCAGCGTTGCCAGAGCTGCCGACGGAAGAAGGTAGTGGATGAACTCGCGGTCGTCAAACCGCGATCGCATGAGCCATACCAGTGCTGCCAGGAATGCCAGCAGCCCAGCAAGAGTGAACAGGCTGTAACCGGGGGAGGGGCGATTTTGCTCCTGCTCGCTCGTATGGCTCAGTTCTTGTTCGCGAAAGACCAGGAACAGAAAGACGCCTGCTACGTAGTACAGAGCTGTGACTTTGATGAGAAACGAAAGCCCCCCGCTTAGGCCAGCCAGAAACAGCCATCGCCGACCATTCCCATCCAGGTAACGTAGCAGGGCGGCTGCACCAAAGGTCGCGAAAAACAGGTTGTACCAGGAAGGCATGGAAGCGGGATAGTTCGGCACGGACCAAACTACGACAAGAAATGTTACTGCCGCGGCGGCAGCGGGGGGCACAATGCGGCCAAGCACAAAAAAAACGGCAGGCACCCAAGCGAGGAAAAAACAGAAAAGGCAGAGCCGCAAGCTGAGCAGGTTCATTCCAAAGATCCGGAAGCCAGCGGCATGCAGGTAACTGAGCGCTCCCGAGTAGTTCTCGACAAAATCGCGGTGTGGCAACTGACCTTGCATCACTCGAGAGGCCGATTGCGCAAGTGTGCCATCGTCCTGCGGCAGCCATCCTGTCCTGAAACACGAGAACATGTACGCGGCGCTGAGCAGGAAAACGAGAGCACATGCAAACAGAACGGGCACGCGTTGGCTCAGGCACACTTCTCGCCCGTCCTGGTTTTCCGGGAGATGGGGTGCCGAGTCCGCGATTTCAACCAGAGCTCTGCCCGGGATCGGTTGATTCACCGTATGCGTTCACAAAATTGCAGGCACCTGCACTCTGTGCCGAGGAAATTTGCTTCTCCCGTATGCGAGCGCGATGGATGCCAAACATTCGCGCCAGGCGCAGGTGGTCTTACCGTGTATTTTCAGCAGACTACATCATCATAATACTCTGGCCAGCAATGCAGTTGCGTTCAGCCCTTGGGGAATGTGGTAGCTGCTCAGGCGTTATCTGTCTCGAGCGGAGGTGGCCGGTTGCAATCCGCCCGGTTCTGCACGCGGCGAGTCTGCTTGCCGCAAAGAGTTGATTCGTTCCCGCGCCCTTTGCGCCGCGTCATGCTGCCCCTGACGATCGTACAAGTCGGCGAGTATCGTCCAGTACTCCGGCTTATTAGGCATAATCCGGACGGCTTCTTCTTCCAAGGAGATCGCGCGATTTGCGTCGCCCAAAGCGACCCAGGCGAGAGCCCGACCGTGGGCCAGGTTGGCCAGGATAGGGTTGGCATTGTCTTCCGTTGCGGGCTGCCGGGGCAAGCGGCTCGCGGCTTCCTCGAAAGACTGCAACGCGTCCTGCGGCCGGTGAGCCTCCAGATAGGAGTTCCCAAGCGAAAGCAGTGCAGCCGCAGAAGCCGAAATGGGGGCTAGTTCGACAACGTGTTTCCAAGCATCGATCTTCTCGGCAAGCCTGCCCTGCTGCCCATAAAACATTGCCAAGGTCACCCAGGAATATCCTGTGGGCTCGAGGTCGTTTGCCAGGACGTATTGCTGTTCGGCAGTAGCCAAATTGCCGGCCTGGGCCAGCAAATTTCCCCGGACTATATGGATCATGGCGCTGTCGGGAAAGATGGTCAGCGCCCTGGTGGTCGCCGCAAACGCCTCGGAATTTCGCCCCAAAACATACAGAACAGCAGCCGCGTTGGCCCACTGGTTGAAAGCCTTGCTGTCGTTGCCTGCAGGAGCCACTGCCGGCAACGGGGCACTGGCGCAATCGACTTGCCAGCGCTGTATCAGGCTTTCGGTCTCCGGGCGCCGCCGCACGAATACGGCCGATACCTCATCGAGATACACTGGCCGCCATTCGTCACTCGCGCAAAACTGCCTCAGGACTGGAAAGTACTGCAGCGCGTCATACCGCGCCAGGGGAATGATCATTGCATTGATTCCGTAACGCTCCGCCTCCTGCCGCCATTCCGGGGATCCGGGCGGGACCCCCATCAATACCGCGCTCCGGCTGAACAACTCCGAGCCGAACGGGATGGCCCGTCCATCGATGTAATCGCGGTACTTCGGCCCCAATCTCCAAACCACGTAACCGCCTTCGTTGTAGCTGTTGAAGATCTGCCCGGGTACGTTCTCTCGCTCGATGAATGCCGCCGCACCCTCAGGGAACCACCAGGATAACCCCGTGCCGAACGATCCCAGTTCGGTGCTGCTGCCAAGATAAGCTCGATCGGTAACCAGGTCAGCGGAACGAGCATACGCCAGCGCCACCACCAGGCAAGTGAGACCCACTGCAAGGATGGACCGCATGCGCTTATCTTCGATCTTCATTCCAAGGGCCGTAATCGCTGGCGTGAGGACAGCGCCCCCGATGACAACCACAATCAAACCAAACAAGGCCCCGAAACGTTCGTGTCGAAAGGCGAGCAGCGCCGCGCTGCAGATCAATATCGCGGCTCCGATTTGCCGGCGCCACATAGCCAGCGGCACAGCCACCATAATCACCAACAGAAGAACGAACAACGTGGCGCTTTTCGGGTCGCGCTGCGAAAATGCGGCTGTCAGTCCGGTCCAGTTCAGCCGCACAGAGGCCCACTCGTTAATCGCCTGGGAGTGGCTTGTCATGGCGCTTTCTTGGCGAAGCAGGGCTTGGCAGATGCGCCATCCCCACGGGTTCGCCAAAGCCGCTGCGAACGTGGCGATCAACCACGGCCACGATTGCCGAAGACGATCGATCGCAGCCTGGCGCCGCTCCGGCCACACCATTTCCAGGCCTTCAATTAACACGTATATAACGACCAGAGCTAAGCCCGCCACGAAGCCCAGGTGGAGGTTCACCCAGGCGACCATCAGGATTGGCAGCAGCCACAGCGGAGCGCGCCCGAGGGCCACAGAGTGCCCGGTCTTGGTTCGTTGGAGGGGAGGGAGCATCTCGTGCTGCTGCCAAAGCAGAGTAAGAAAAGCGGCAGATAGCACTACCGTGAACATATCGGCGCGCGGCGTCGTGCGGTCTGCGATCACTGGGACCGCCAAAACGGCCAGCAGAGCAGAAACTGCCGAACCTCTCCGCAACAGCAAAGCCACCGTCCCAACGCAGGCCACGGCGCCGAGCCATGACAGCAGCGCATAGCCTCCGAGAAGATAGGCAGCGTAGAAGAGCAGTCCCGCGCCCACGGGGTAAATCCAAGGCTCTCCTTGGGCCGTATAAGAGAAGACGTCGGTCGAGGGGATAGCGTGATGCTGCGCCACCCAGCGCCCGGTCGCCAGCTGCCACCCGAGGTCCGAATCAGTCACGGTGTGCAGACCGGCAACGAACGCGTACGCGAGGGCGACCACGAGAAGGATAAGAAAAAGAGGGGAGCTCCAACCCGAAGCAGCAGCAAACGGCGATTTCGCAGTCCTCGTCATCATTCGTGGGGTCGCACACCCTGTCTTCTTCGAATACCGCGCGAGCGCAGCCGTCATTGCCTGTGTGCAAGCAGAATAGATGATTCTCGGCGATTGAGCAGTGATTAGTCTCACAAGACCATCGGTCTCACGGCGAAACAATCAGCCTTGAACGTCGGCGCTCTGTATTCCGGGATCCATAAACACTGCCGGCACGCCTTGCTTCACGAACGAATACTGATCGCTGCTTCAGGGGTGGGGTCGGGGCTGATCGTATATCCCATGTTCTGCGCGGCTGCCTCCACGTCTTTCGACAAGCTCGAATGCTCCGCGCCGAGCGGCACAACGTCCTTGTTGGGCCAAAGCAGGCCGTGCGCGCCGTCAATGTTTTCGTCAGCGACGATGTTTTCGATCGGGACGGTGGGGAAGTGCGCGAAGTAGTCCGATCCGAGCAGGCCCTTTTCCTCGCCGGTGACGAAGACGAACAGAACCGGGCGTCGCGGCGGCGGCGGCAAACTCGACAACGCACGCGCCACTTCGAGGACTGAAGAAGGCCCGAAGCGTTGTCCCACACGCCGTAGCAAATGGTATCTTCCTCCGCGGGACAGTAGATGCCGAGCCGACCTGACCTGACGGAGAGAGTGTTCTTCGAAGACATGCCACGAAACGACGGCAAATGATGCCCAATATTGAGGAGCGAAATCCAAATTGGTGGCATGGCTGCTGCATAAGGAAGCCCGCAGAAGGCTCACCCAGGCAAGAGGTCGATTCGGGGCTTTCTCCTCACTAGGGCGCGTTTTTCCGCTTAGCCACTTGCCAATCCTTCTCGATTTGGTACCGCAAGTTCTTGCTAATATTGCATTTAGTCCCTATGCTGGGCTGGTATCGCGATTGCCACTTCTCGACGTGGGCGGGGGGCGATCTTGTGCTTTGCAAAACGTCGCCTGCTGTTAGGTGCAAGGTATCCAAATGGGGGTCGGGGTCCAATTTAACTTGCGATTGACGCACGATGGAACGAACGATCTTCAAGGCAGCAATTATCGGAGCTGGACCGGCGGGCCTGACTGCCGCCTACGAGTTGTCGAAGCAGCATGCCCCAGTTGTTGTCCTCGAGAGCGACCCGGATTACGTCGGCGGAATCTCTCGCACCGTCAACTATAAGGATTTCCGCTTTGATATTGGCGGGCACCGCTTCTTTTCCAAGTCTCGCGAGGTCGAAGATTTCTGGACCGAGATTGCCGGCGAAGACATGCTCGATCGTCCCCGGTCGTCGCGCATTTACTACCGCGGCCAGTTCTACACCTATCCTTTGAAACCGTTCGAGGCGTTGTCGAAACTCGGCTTGATCGAGTCGGTGCTCTGCGTACTATCGTTTTTGGCTGCGCGCGTTCATCCCACGCGCAATCCCAAGACTTTTGAAGACTGGGTCACCAACCAGTTTGGCAAGCGCTTGTTCCGCATTTTTTTCAAAACTTACACCGAGAAAGTTTGGGGGATGAGCTGCGACGAGATCTCCGCGGATTGGGCGGCGCAGCGGATCAAGGGGCTATCGCTCGGTTCGGCCGTCAAGCACGCCCTTTTTGCCAAGCGCAGGCCCAAAGACCGCAAGCAGGTTGTGAAGACGCTGATCGACACCTTCCGATATCCGCGACTGGGGCCGGGAATGATGTGGGAGGCGTGCACGGACAAAATCCGCAAGCTGGGCGGGGAAGTGCTGCTAGGCCGCAGAGTAGTTGGCTGCCGCTTCGACTCCACCAGCAATCTCTGGATAGTGACTGCCCGCAGCGCCAACGGCAATTTGGAAGAGTATCGCGCTGAAAATTTAGTCTCATCAATGCCCATCCGGGAACTGGTGGCACAGATCGAACCCCAGCTTCCCGAAGCCGCCCTCCAGGCTGCGCGCTCTTTGCGGTATCGCGACTTCCTGACTGTTGGACTGATCGTCCATGACCGCGGCCGTTTCTCGGACAACTGGATTTACATCCACGATCCCAGTGTGCAGGTTGGCCGCGTACAAAATTACAAATCGTGGTCGCCCGAGATGGTTCCCGATGCCGGTTATTGCTCCTATGGTCTCGAATACTTCTGCTTTGAGGGTGATGGACTGTGGACCACGAGCGACCGTGAACTGATCGAACTAGCCAAGGTGGAAATTCAAAAAGTAAATCTCGCTGCCAGTGCGGATGTGGTTGATGGGTGCGTGATCCGGCAGCCTAAAGCGTATCCGGTTTATGACGACGCTTATCAGCGGCATGTGAACACGATTCGGAAAGCCCTCGACGGGACCTGTCCCACTCTTCACCTGGTCGGCCGCAATGGTATGCATAAGTACAACAATCAGGACCACGCCATGATGACGGCGATGCTTACCGCCAAGAACATCCTGGCGGGTACCCGCAAGTATGACGTCTGGGCGGTGAATCAGGATGCCGAATACCACGAGGCGGGCGCGGCGGGTGAGCAGGCGGCGGACGTGGAGACCCGCGTTCCAGTCAGCACAGGCGTGACCGCAGGCTCTCGAAATTGATCCCTGGCTAATGCAAGCGCGTTGTTGAACCTCGGCCAGCGCGGTAGCAACAGATCGTCAGCGTCCAGAAGATCAAGCTCAGAGCTGCTCCAAATTGCATGCGAAATTTCACGGTGATCGACGCGCTGGGGACCCTCAAGGCGTGCCTCGCTCTTCTTCCATTCGTTGTCGCTCCAGGGTATGTAGCAGGTTGGGCACTCAACCTCTTCGAGTTCCGGCAGCGGCGTCCCATTCTGCGGCTGATTCTCGCAGTCCCACTTAGCGTCGCCATTTGTCCGATGCTTTCGTATCTGCTTGCTCGGTTCCTGGAGCCGGGGCTCTGGGCGTTCTATATAGGCGTGTTTGCCGCCTGCGTCCTGCTTCTGTTAAACGAAGCTCGGCAGCTGAAGCTGCGGTCGATTTCAAAATTTTCAAAATACATTTGGATTGCTCTGGGCCTGATGGCGCTGTGGGGAATGGCAGCCATTGCGTCGCTGGTAGATCTGCAAATCGGTGACAAGCTTTATCCGTCGATTGTCGTCTATGACCACTCCGTGCGCACCGCCATGACAGCCGCGCTCGCCCGTCATGTCCCCCCGAACAATCCTTTCTTTGCCAATGCAGGGGCGCCCCTGCGCTATCACTACTTGTGGTTGCTGTTTTGCAGCCTGCCCATGAAGGTGTTCCATTTGTCGCCGAGATACGTTGTGTTTTCCGGCGTCGTCTGGTGCGGACTGGCGCTGGCCTGCACGGTCGCGCTCGGCCTCAAGTTCCTGCTAAGAGTCCAAACTTGCATCGAGCGAAAAACTCTGCTCGCGGTTGGCTTACTTTGTGTTACCGGCCTGGACATTTTGCCGACGGTCTACCTTGGACTTACGTTGCGGCTGTGGCAGTCTGATATGGAGTGGTGGAACGACGCACAGATCACCTCCTGGGCTGGGTCTTTGCTGTGGGTGCCGCACAACGTCGCCGCGTTGATCGCATGTTTCGTTGCATTTTTGTTGCTGCGACACCAGGCCGACGCTAATCGCGGGTCGGCCACTGCACCTGTAATCGTGGCGGGGATGGCCTTTGCGAGCGCGGCGGGCATGTCCGTTTACGTTACGTTTACGTTTGTAGTTGCTATCGCCCTGTGGCTGCTTGCGTTGATTCCGCGGAAGAACTGGCAGGAAGCGGCGATGTTCGTCGGCGCGGGTGCGGTGGCGTTTTTCTTGGCACGACCCTTCCTTTCCAGCTTTCGCGGTCCTGCTGGCGGCGGCGGCGGCTTTGTGGAATTCGGGCTACGCTCGTTTAACCTGGGGCTCTATTTCGCCAAAAAAATCGGCATCAACCTCTGGACCAAACACGCGGTGACCATCGTCAACGCAATTTTCCTGCCTATCAACTATGCGCTGGAACTCGGATTTTTTCTCGCGGTCGGCGTTCTGCGCCTGCGGCAGCTTGTGCGCGGCAGCATTGAGGCCAGCGCCAATGAACTGGCGGCCTGGACGCTGGTCATGACTAGTTTCCTGATCGGCACATTCCTGCGGTCGAGTACCACCAGCACCAACGACTTAGGATGGAGATGCTTCCTTCCCGCTCAACTAGTCCTGCTCTTATGGGGGACAACTATTGTTGATCAATGCTGGTTTCACGATGTCGCGCCACAGCCCGCGCCGGGTTCGTGGGCTCGCGGGACACTGGCGACCCTGTTGATTCTAGGCATACTCGGAACTGCGCATCAGGTGTTCATGCTGCGCATGTTCCCGGTCCTTTTGGATAGAGGGGAAATTGCGGGCCGAAGCTGGTTGGTTACGGATCGGCAGTTTGGCAAACGGGCATATGCGCTGCGGTCGGTTTACGAGGCTCTCGATGCGCAACTGCCTTCTTCGGCGGTCCTGCAGAGCAATCCAATCGCGCAGGATACCATCCTGCAAATGCTATATTCCGGTCATGACGCCGCCGCTTGCGGTTCCGACTGTGGGACAATCTTTGGCGGTGACCCTGATCTCTGTGCTCCGCGCCTGCAGAAGCTCAATGGGTTATTCGAGCTTCCGGATGGCAGCAGTCTAGACGCTACGTGCCGGGAGTATGGCATCGATGCAGTCGTCGTGGAAGATTCGGACCCCGTGTGGCGGGAGCCGTCGTCCTGGATTTGGAGTCGGCGCCCGGCAGTTGCTAACGATTATGTGAGGGCGTTTCGTTGTGGCGCGGCTGCGGATAGCATTCAGCATTAGCGGAAAACAGCGTGCAGATGTGGCCAGTTTAAATTGCACCGAGAGGTACCTTATCTGCCAGTCATGGTAACTGAAATGTTGTGTAACCGTTTAAACCTGCGGTGCAATACTCGCCTGAGGTTGTCATTTATAGGAATTCAATTCTAAGTATGGAATTTTCCGCTAAGAAGCTTTATCCGGTTGTCAGGTCGATTTTCATTTTGCTCGTGCTGCTCAGTGCTTTGTGCGCCGGTTTGCGCACAGTTGCGGACTACGACATGGGCTGGCACCTGGCGACTGGCCGTTATGTAGTTCAGCACCACCAGATTCCCCAAACCGATGTTTTGTCGTTTACTTCAGCCGGAAAGCCGTGGGCCTATCCGCCGTTTGCGGGTGTGCTGCTTTATCTGACTTATTGTGCGTTTGGCTATGCCGGCCTGAGTTGGTTTTGTGCGTTGGCCTGTCTCGGGGTTGTGTTCTACCTTGTTCGAAGGGGAGACATCGGCAGCGCGGTTCTGGCGATGCTTGCGGTTCAATCCATTGTCGCGCGCACGACTCCGCGGGCCGACCTCTTTAGTACGGTCTTCTTCGCGTTGTTTCTCGGCGAACTCTGGGCTTACCACCGCGGAGAGGGTTCCCGGCCTTGGCTGCTGCCTATCGTCATGCTGTTCTGGGTTAATCTCCATCCGGGTTTCATCGCAGGAATCGGGGCCATCGGCGCCTACCTGCTGGTTGAGGCTGCGGATTTGCTGTTTGCCCAGCGCCGCCGGGCTGTACTTCTGCGGCTAAAGAAAATATGGCCCTGGCTTGCGGCGTGCGGGGTTGCCACGCTTGTGAATCCGTGGGGCCCCAGAATCTATGTGGCTGCACTCGGCTTGGCGGGATTCGCAGCCCCAGCCCAGGGAGCGACCAATGGCAGCAGTCTCATCGACGAGTTCCAGGGCGTACCGATTTCGCCCCATTTGCTGTACCAGCTCATCGACGTCAGGCACATGGACAATGGCTTGACCTGGTTGCTATTGCTCGCCATTATTCTGGTCGGTTTGTTTCTCTGGAAACGGCAGCCAGGGGCCGCGGTCATTGCCTTGGTTGCGCTTTATTCCGCACTGGCTCATGCGCGCTACATCGGTTTGTTTGCCATCACTATCGCTACGCTTGGCGGACCCTTGCTGAGTGAGCTCGGCATCATCAGTAGCAGTGGCAGTTCAACCGCCGGAACTAGAAAAACCGCGCGGCCGCTGGTTCGCGTGCCCGAGGGGATGGCCATCCTCGTGACGCTTGTCCTCTGTGGTGTCGCGCTGCTGCATATTGCGGACTACGTTTCTAGCCGCACGTACGTGGTTTTCAACGCGGATTCGAGGTTTGGCGCGGGGGAATCGTCCTGGTTTCCAGACCGCGCTGCGGCTTTCATCCGGCGCGAACAGCTACCGGGGAATGTTTTCGAGGATTACGTGCTGGGTGGTTATGCAGCCTGGAGCCTCGGCCCGCAGTATCCCGACTTCATTGATGGACGCGGTCTCAGCCCTGATCTTGGCGTGGAGCAGGACAAACTCTATCATGAGGGCCCCGACTCGCAATTGTGGCAGTCTGAAGCCGATCGCTGGAACCTGAATGTTCTACTGATCGCGACCTCCGGATTCCGCGGGTTAGGCAAGATGGATCCGTTGGCGTTCTGTCAGAGTGCCACGTGGCGTCCGGTTTATATGGATGATGTCTCGCTGGTATTTCTGCGCAACACGCCGCAAAATCGTCCATGGATCGACCGCTTGCAGATAGACTGCCGGACGCAGCAGCTTACTCCGCCTCATGGCGCTTCTCGTCCAGCTCTTTACGATTTCTATCTAAATTCCGGAGCGCTGTTTTTCGAACTGGAACGCTACCAGGAGTCGGAGGCATCGCTGCGCCGCGCTTCCGCGCTCTATCCCGAAGATCCGAATGTTCATTCACTGCTCGCGTCGTTGTTTTTTGTTAAGCAAAGTTACCGCGAAGCGGAGCAGGAGTATCGCGCTTCACTTGCGCTCAATGAAAACAGCGGGGCCCTGTACCCTCTCGGCTTGCTCTATGTTGCCGAGGGCCGCAACGTCGAGGCGGCGGAAGTTATCGGTCGCGCCGCGAAAGAATCCATGGTGCCGTTCGACATGTACATGACTCTCGGAAAACTCCAAATTACCCTGAATCATCCCGAGCAGGCGCTGGCGGCGTTTGCCGAGGCGGAGAAACACAGCCCGTATCGCAACGGCGGCGAATCCCTTGCCCCTGAACTCTACGCCGAGATTGCGGAAGGGAACTCCGAAGCAAATAGGCTTCTTGGACACTGGCCTGAAGCTATTGCGTTCCAACGCGAAGCGACCGAGAAAACTCCCATGGTCGCGAGCCGCTGGAACAGGCTTGCTTCCTTTTATGAAGCGACTGGGCAGATGCAACTCGCTGCTGAAGCTCGGCGACGTGCCGCCGGGTTACAGGGTCCCAGCGCTCCTCGTTGAGATAGAACAGGCGTCGCAGCGTGGGGGATAGGAATGTTTCGCAAAATGCAGCCTGATTAAAGATCGAGGTGTAGCAAAATAATGAGCGCGCTACAGGAATTGCGCAGTCTTTTCAGGCTACGCGCGTTGCAGTTGCTTGCCCTTTCGTCGTTATTAATTCTCGTGGCAACGATTGCCTTCGAATCCAGAACAACGGTTCGCGATCCGGATCTTTGGTGGCACCTCAAAGCCGGCGATTGGATCGTTGAACACCATGCCGTTCCCTACGTCGGCATTTTCTCGCGCACGGCCGCGACTCGTCCCTGGATTGCCTATAGTTGGGGCTATGAGGTGCTGCTGTCGCGCTCGTATGCCTGGTTCGGGTTGATTGGATTTGCCATGTTCGGAATTTTGCTAACCATGGCGGTCACCCTTGTGCTCTTCTGGATGCTGTACCGGCTTTGTGGACGGTTCTGGGTGGCGTGGCTTCTTGCGTTCATCGGTAGCTTCGCTTACTTGTTTAGTCTCATGCCCCGACCGGTGTTTGTCACAATGATCCTGTTCACGATCATGCTGACTTTTCTCCTGGAGGCTCAGCGTACGGGGAGGATGCAGTTGCTGTGGTGGTTGCCGGTAATTTTTGTCTTCTGGGCCAACATCCACATCCAGTTCATCTATGGATTGGCCGTGGTGGGGCTATTCATGGGGATCAACCTGCTTCAACGACTGGCAAGTCGGGTTGGAATCGAGCCTGACTTCATTCAGGCACCCACACTTCCTCCTTCCGGACTAATTGTGGTTTTGTTTGCCTGTTTCGCTGCTACCTTTATGGGGCCGTACACTTATCACCTGTATCGCGTGGTAGCGACTTACTCAAACTCGCGCGTGCCATATCTCATGATTCAGGAGTTGTCGGCCTTCGACTTCAATATCTTTACTCACTATGTGCTGCTGTTGTTGACGACGGCTGCGTTTTTCGCGGTGGGTTGGTCGAGGAAACTAGACCTGTTCAAGATTTCTTTGTTGACCGTTGCCAGCGTCGTTGCCTTCCGCACGCAGCGCGATGCGTGGTTTCTGGGTATTTGCGCCGCGACCTATATTGCCGATATTGCCGGCCTGCGTGCCGGGGAAAGCGCGCCCACACCAGTGCTGAAGCCCTCGGAATTGGCCGGTGTGGGGGTCTTCCTGGCGATAATGTTGTGGTTAACCGCACACAACACCGGATTCAATACCAACGACTTGGATCACTCTATCAGCCACGAGTATCCCGTGGATGCCGTCAACTTTGTGCGTCAGAACTCGTTCGCAGGGCCGCTCTACAACAATCTCGACTGGGGCGGTTTCCTGATTTGGTACATGCCACAATACCCTGTGACGGTCGATGGACGAAACGATCTGTATGGAGATGAACTGGACATGGTCATATACAACAGCTCGCAAGGCGAGTCGTACAGATCGGATCCGTACCTGAATGAGGCCAGGCTGGTGCTGTTATCCAGCAAACTTCCGCTGGCATCCCTCCTGACCATTGATTCACGATTCCGACTGGTCTATACGGACGGAATTTCTGTGGTGTTTGTTCGCCAGTAGGGGAGCGGTGATCATGATATTGTGCGAACATCCGGAATTAAGTTAAGAGAACAGAATCTAAGTGCCACCGGGGGCACTTGGCACTCTCGTGACGCCGCCGCCGTTGTTTATTTGGATTTTAAACCTAGGCAGTGAGGATCAAGCCGTGCGCGTCGATGATAGAAGGATGATACAAGATGGACGGCTAGGACCAAGGGAGAGTCCGGCTCGCCTAATGCGTAATCCCCGCCGTCTCACACGCTGGCTGCGTCCCAGTGTTCACGATCAGACAGCGCTTTTAATGCGGTTCGTCCTAATTGGTGCGTCGACCGTTGCCCTTTTCTATTCGCTCGGGGAACAACTCCTGAGAACTTGGGACGAGTCTATTTACGCCGAGGTTGCCAAGGAGATGTTGACGCGGGGTTCTTGGTGGACACTCACTTGGAATTTCCAACCTTGGGTTGACAAGCCCCCGCTGTTTATGTGGCTCACGGCGCTACTGTATCGCTGCTTTGGAGTCTCGGAGACGTCATCGCGTATGGTAGGAGTTCTATGCGGGGTGGCAACGATTTGGCTTACGTTTGAAATCGGTCGGCGTTTAATGGACGATTGGGGCGGATTTGCCGCGGCATTCATCCTACTTACGAATGGCTATTTCATCTACGCAAGTAGATTTGAAGAAATCAATGTGCCACTTACGTTCTGTTTCACATTGGCGGCCTACGGGTACTTGCGCGTTCTACAAGGTCAGTCACGCTGGTGGTACACCGTAGGTGCAGCCACGGGGCTCGCGATAATGATGAAGTCAGCCGCCGGGCTAGCCGTGCCACTTGCGGTCGGCTTGGCGCTTCTGCTCGATCGTCGTTTCAGTGCGGAGTTACGCACCCGTGAAGTTCGAAATTCAGTTTTTCTCGCCTGTGCCATAGCTCTCCCGTGGCATGTATCAATGGTGATCCATCACGGACGAGTGTTCCAGAACGCATACCTAGCGAATATCCTTGCGCGAGTGAATGGATTGGACGCGCTCCCTAAACCGGTTTACTACTACTTCTGGGTGTACGCGGTAGATTTCGCGCCTTTCGCTGTTGTGGCGCTTCTTAGTCTGTTGCTGCATATTAAGGGCCAGAGAAAATCCTCTATTGTCATTTCAATCGTGGCGGTCGTAACGATAGGTTTTAGCCTAATCGGCTCTAAGCTGATGGCCTATGCCCTACCCGCGTTTCCCTTCATAAGTTTGCTGGCGGCAATGGCAATGCGAAGGTTGAAAACCGTCAAGTATGCGATTGTTTGTGCAGTCATCATTTTTCCTCTGTACTGGTTTTCGGAGAGGCAGTTCGTCCAGTTTATCTACGGCGACTATGGTTATGTCGGGTCTATCAACTCAAGGAACGACCCTTTGATGAACCTCCTAATTAAGGCTCGTCCCAGCGATCACGACCTATCTCACACCCCTCTTATCATCTGCTTGGATGGTTTTCGATTTCAAAAACAACAGTCAGTCTTCTATAGCGATCGTCCCGTTATTGAAGCGTTTCTGGTTGCTCGAATAAACGATACAGAGTCTCCCCTTGAACAAGTTGTAAGCTCTCGCCCCACGCCTGTAATCATTAGGAACGATATGTATCCAGAACTAGCAAACTCTGGGAAGTATGATTTTAGCGTGATAGCGCAAAGTGGTCCGCTAATACTAGGTCAGATTTCGCGGCTGTGAATAGTGGGCGCGGCAACCACGTATCTCTTTTGCCGAGATTCTCGCTTTTTGCAGCGCGAGTGTGTTTTCTGCCCAGAAACGCGCGGGCCTATACCGTGACCCATGCGCCGGAAAAGCCTTTCAATTTCGCAGAACAGTGCAGTGCGAAGTTTTCAGCGAGGCAGTAACTTCCTAGCCATGCGGAACGTGTGCCATGCGCGCCCACTGTTTTTCTGTTCCGCGATCGCTTTCAGGTGCCGCAGCAATGCCGCGCACCATGCGAGGTATATGGATCGTGTGGAGGTCGACGTCATGGTGATTGAAAAAGGGAGCGGGCTGGTTTGCCGCGCCCCTTGTGCTTGCCTGTTGCCCGAGAACGTTGCTCGGTGCGGTCGCATTTTTGTTGGCGCAAGGCGATGGATTGGACCTCGGCCAAAAAAAGTGCGCCGGGCTTCTGCAAAACGACGACTACGGACAAATGTCCGACGACGCTTTACACTAACACTCCACTTGGTACAAAAGATCGGTCAGGTCACGCACGGTCGAACAGGACATGGAATTAGCCAGCGGCTCCTTCAAGCTTGGAGTACTCCGCAGCAAATGGCGCTCATGCCTGGAGCGCCCCGGCTTGCCCGAATTCCTGCTGGTCCTGCTCTCGCTACTGATCTATTCCCGCAGTTTGAACATGGGGTTCGGCTACGACGATTACGCTATGATCGATTAAATCCCACCCGCAGACAATTCGGAACTCCGCACGATCATCACGCTTGCGTGTGACTAGCATCACTTTTCAACCATGTGTAGAGTGCCACAATTTCGACACCCGGAAGAGGCCATCGGATGCATTTGGAAAACGAAGACCAGCATGCTCAGGGCGTTCGTGAGGCAGAAAGTTTTGTCCACTCCTCATATCCGCATGTCCCTGAATGTCGCCCTTACTGGCAATTGTCGCTTATTGGGGTGATTATCGGCCTTTTCGGCTTGATCGGGAATCACGCCACCACAATAACCTCGACCCTGCATCCGTTGCTGTTGGCGATCATCATCGTGGTCCTGTGTGCTGCTTTTCGTCATTTTGATGCGAACCGCTTTGTCGCGCTGCTACTCGACGACTCTAACGACAACGAATATCTCTTTTCCACAAAAGAACTAATATTGTGGCCGGTTGCAGGCTGCGCCGCGGTTCTTACTGCGCTGGTCCTCTTAGAGAGGGTTTATCCCTACTATTTCACACAAGACGATAATCTTGGCCAAAACCTCCCATCAATCCTCCAGGGCTGTCGAAGCTTGTTCAATGGTGTTTTCCCGACGTGGAATCCTCACCAGTATTTGGGTTCTCCAAATGCAACGGTTGGCTGGTATGCACTGACGTACCCATTCACGTATCTTTCCTACTGGTTCGCTAAGACAGTATTGGGCAACGAGAACGCGACGATCGAGGTGTTTTCGTTTCTTCACCTTCTGCTCGGGTATCTTGCGTTGTACTGGTGCATCCGGCGCGAGGGAGTTCGCCCTTCTCTTGCGATGCTAGCATCCAGTTGCTGCATTCTTTCGGGGTTTGCTCTCATCTTCTCGCGTTCGTGGTTTCAATTCAGCCCAATCTTGCTATGGACGCCGCTGATGGCGGTGTGCGTACAGGAATTGATTCGCGGTAAAACTGGCTGGAAATGGATAGTAGCTTTTGGCGCAACCATCGGTATATTCTTCCATGCTGGCCACATTCAGATGTGGACTTACAGCGTCCTGCTGATCGATATCGCAATCGTGTTACTGGTAATAGCGGGAGCCGTTCCGCCTAAAGCGATAGTTTCGTGTCTAGCCGCGCACTTCGTTGGGTTAGCGATAGCTTCTCCGCTCCTGGTTCCCGAACTCCTTGCAACCCACAATGTAACTCGCTACCCCGACTCCGCTGGGATTGCAAGCGGACTTAAAGGATTGTTTATCCCTGATTCGGTAAGCGTATCGCTTCCTCCGCCTGGCTTCAACGGTATTCACCTCGGTGAAATGTACTACTCTGGCACGCTGTTCACGGTCGTGGTTGCCCTGCTGTTGCTTTCTCTGCTGGCCACGTGTTGGGGAAAACGAACCGTGAAAAGCAACGTGTGGTTCCTGTGCGCACTGTTGGCATTTCTCCTTGCACTGGGAGATAGAGGAATAGTATGGACCTTACTAGCGCGCCTACCGGGGTTCGACCGGTTCCGGTGGCCATTCAAGTTTGTGGGATACTTTGTTTTGTTCTCGGTAATCGGAGGTGCCGTCGCGATTGAGCGCTTAATGCGAAACAAACGTCAGTGGGAGAAATTTGCCATCCCCCTGACCATAGTGGTGATGGGAGTGTTGGCGTATCACTGCACGCTGTGCGACGCGGCCTTTTATAAGTACGGGTTTTCGCCATACCCGCAGCCCGACCGCAACATCGTTTCTAGACTTGTACCAGAAGATGACCGCTATTATTCGAAGGTGTTACCTGCTGGAGGCCCGAATCTAATTTCTTTTGCGCCTTACGGTTTCAAGAGTGACGACCCGCACTTCATAGATTCTTTCATGAACCAATGGTCGACATTGGAAGGATCCTATAGTGCCGACGGATACGATCAGCTAGTATCCGAGTCACCTGCGGTGCACCAGATGGTCCGCAATTTCGTACGCAATCCTACGCAATCCTCGTTCGAATACGGGATCAAATACATCCTGCAATATGGCCGTCCCTTAGATGGCAGCACCAGAGTGTACAGGGAACTGCCAGGTGCAAGCCTTGTCTATCAAAGTGCGACTGTCTTCCTCACCGAGCTTCCCGCCCCGCGACCAATGTCGTTTCCAGAAGCTGAACCGGGAACGGCTTTGCCCGTGAAGTTCGATGGCGCCGGTGCAACCATAACGACCTCCGAGGTGCCACAGGGTGGTTCGATCGTGTTGAACATGCTGTGGCGAGATGAAATTCAGTGTAGAGTCAACGGCTCTAAGGTTCCAGTCGGTCCAGATTCTTGGGGACGAATCAGGATGCAGATACCCCCCGGCGTATCGCAAGTGCGCGTGGCTTTCCGTCCGCCATGGGAGCTGGGTTGGATGGCAGGTGCATTGTCGTTAATATGTGCTATAGGGTTGGGCTGGCTTTCGTCGCGTCTATTTCATCCGGCAAACGCAACGCCGGTCGGTAATGTTCGACCCACAACATACTCTGATACGGTTTGAACGTCGCCACGCGGCTGATCACCGAGGCAGGGGGCGTGGTCAGCGCTTCAATCACCGCGGAATTTGTCTCCAACAGGATTATGGGGCGCCGGCAGAAAACCTGGATCCGTTTTCCAGATGTGTATCGTAGTCACTTTGAACGACGGGCCTTTGCATGCGGGGTGGGGCGATTATGATACTGTGCGAACATCCTGAATCAATTAAGAGAAGCTAGGTGCCACCGTGGGCACGGTCGAACAGGACATGGAATTAACCAGCGGCTCCCTCAATCTTGGAGTACTCCGCAGCAAATGGCGCTCATGCCTGGAGCGCCCCGGCTTGCCCGAATTCTTGCTGGTCCTGCTCACGCTACTGGTCTATGCCCGCAGTCTGAACATGGGGTTCGTGTACGACGATCACGCTATGATCGACAATCCCTGGGTTCTGAGCTGGAAGGATGTCCCAAAGGTTTTCACCCAGGACTTGATCAACAATCATAGGTCGAATTTTTACCGTCCACTTGCGCTGCTATGGCAAGCCCTGGTAGTCAGGCTGGCCGGAACGAATCCTATGGCGTGGCACTTCAGCGCGATACTACTGCATCTGCTATGCGTGGTGCTGGTTTTTCGTCTGGCCTGCAAGTTACTGGACGATCGGGGATACGCGACGCTCGCGGCGGCCGTGTTTGCGCTTCACCCTTCGCACGTGGAGGCCGTAACCTGGGTTTCGGATGCCGCTGATTTGCTGATGGCAGCCATTCTATTGTTATCCGCGCTGGCCCTGCTGCGCTGGCTGAAGAGCGGCAGCCCGGTATGGTGGACGGCGTCGTGGCTGCTGGCTACTGCTTGCTGTTTTGTGAAAGAGACCGGTGTTCTCATGCCAGCTCTGCTGCTGGCGCTGGTGTTCAGCGTGGAGAGCAGGGTGAGCCGGCCCGCAATCCTTTTGACAGGGTTTTCGTTCCTTCTCTCTTCGTGCATCTTCCTCGTTCTGCGCAGCCAAATCCTCCACGGCTTTGCCCACCCGATGTCAACCGCGGGAGACCATGAGATGGCGCTGACCCTGCCTGCGGCTGTGTGTTTCTACCTCTCGCACCTGATATTCCCGGTAGGACTGGGCCCATTCTACCCGCTGGCGTTTGTTTCCGACCCACGAAGCGAGGCTTTTTTGGTGTCCTTACTGCTTTTGGTTGCACTCCTGGCAATGCTGGGATGGCTGGTTCAGCGCCTCTCCGATCGACGGCTCTTCTGGTTTTGCGCGGTGTGGGTCATTGCTCCTCTGATCGCACCGCTCTACCTCAAGCTGTTTCCCGACTTCGAATTGGTTCACGACCGTTATCTTTATCTCCCTACGATTGCCCTCGGAGTAGCGCTGGCGGCCGGACTGAGGAAGCTCTCTGCTGCAGCTCTTACTGGTACAACTCACGTACGCTACGCCGCAAGCTACCTGGCTATCGCGACCGCTGTACTAGTGACTGCCTTGGCGGCGGAGACGATTTCCTACCAAGGAGTTTGGCAGGACGACGTTCACCTGTTCCAGCGTGCCGTTGCGCTCACTCCGCGCAATGCCCGCGCGCTGGTCAATCTTGGCGTAGCCAAATTGCAGCAGGGGAACTACGCAGAAGGTACAGCGTTGCTCAAACGATCTTTGGAAATCCAGCCCGACAATGCTTTTGCGCTAATTGATCTCGGAAACGCCGCTTGGAACAACAATGATGCCGCTGCCGCTGAGAGTTACGTCCAGAAGGCGGTCGCGCTCGAACCACACTCCAATTGGTGGGTCATTTTGGCGAGTGCTAAATTCAAGCTGGGCAAGCTAGCGGAGGCAGAATGGGCCGTGCGGCAGGCAATTGCAATTGATCCCGCAGTACCAGGAGCGCACTTGCTGCTGGGCGGAGTGCGCTTGGCGCAAGGTGACTCGGCGACTGCTGTCCGGGAAATCGGAACTGAGCTGCAGCTCTACCCAGGAAACCCCTCGGCTCGGCAGGCACTTCAAGTGGCACAAGAGCAGCTCGCCAAGCAGCACAATTAGCCCTTCAGATGAAGCATACTTCTATAATCGTTGCGATGACCGCCCAGCCCCCAGCACCCGAGAGCCGACATACGGCGATTGGTCGGGACGAAGCCCCAAACGCTCTCAGACGTAAATATGGCCCATTTGTGCTCATCTGGCTGATCGGCATTTTGGCGAGGTTACCCTTCTATCTCGCTTTTGAGCCGATCTGTTCGGGTGACAGTCCTAAGTATATTGTCCCCTATTTTCTTTGGAGAAATCACACGTTCGGTGTGGGCGAACGTACACCTGTCTATCCGCTATTTCTGGGGTTGGCGCAGTGGTTGTGTGGGACTCCCGCGAGTCTTAATCTTTCTTTCCCCGCCGCGCATGTGACTGTCTGTTTGCAATCGGCATTCGATATTATAGCCGCCTGTTTCTTGTATTTCACATTGGGCAAACTAAACATCCGTAGGAATATTGCGCTTGTTTCGGCGTTGTTGGCTGCAACCTTTCCCGCGCTCTGCTTGCTTGAGATCAATATTCTGAACCTGTCGCTTTCATTTGCGGTATTGGTCTTGTGTACGTCGGTATTTGCTACCTTGGTCAGGAGGGTCAGCGATGGCTCTCGCTTCGTCTGTACGTCGTTGCTGTGCGGGTTGGTATTTGGCTGTGCCGCGTTGCTCCGCCCGGAGAATCTGGTCTTTGGCACGATTCTCGCGATTGTGTTGCTGGGAAGCTGGGTGATATCGAAACTTCGCGGAGTCACGGCGCTTTACGGAAACAGGGTCCCGGTTGCTGTCTTCCTCATGATTCTGACGGCGGCTCCGCTGATTCTCGCTTGGATGACCTGGAATTATGTGGGTATCGGTGAGTTTCGGATTACCACTCTCACCGGATGGAATAGAAGCAAAACGGTTTACAACATGTTTGATCGGGTCGGCCCGGAAGACCGTGTGCTCGGACAGGTTCTCACGAATTCCTATTTGCGGCGAAACCGCAATGGGCGCATCGTTCGTGACCACATTTGGCAGTCTGCGGAGGATCTCCGCGATCTATACCCGTATATGCCGGTCGAAGACCACACGGAGACACCTTCCGCCTTCCACATGAAGGTGGATCGTTTCTTCGCAAATGAGCTGGGAATGAGTAAAGTGCCGTGCGAGAGACCTAACCAGCCGTGCTCAGCGACTCTACGGCAATGGGTCAACATCGGCGACTATGTGGGCAGAGTGTCATGGAAGCTGATCAGAAGATATCCGAGCGCGTACCTTGGGAATGTTGCTGACAATTTTGTGCGGGACACGTTTAACTTCGGGTATGCGGATTCAAATCCCGCTGTGGAAGATTACCGAGCCACCACTGTTGATGGAGGCGAGTACGTCAGGAACGAATTTCTTGCAAAGCTCTTAGCCAGGGCGCTCAATGCGCAGGCTCCGCTTGTGACGGTGTTTTACGTCGTTACCCTGGGTTTTGTCGTTTTCGCACCTCTGGTTTTCATGAGCAAGACTGACGAATGGCACGTCACAGATATAATCGTCACCGGATTCGCCTTGGCTACGGTTGGGACCTTCATTGCGATGTGCTTTCTCTCGGGATACAACAAGGAATACAGCATTCCTCATCTCGGAGTTATGGTTATCTGTACCGCATACGCCGTTGAGAACAGGTCGCGCTTTCTCCATGTCCAGCACTAAGACAGGCACACACGATGTTTCTTTTGGAAAAGGTACAAGCGGAATCCACACACGGTTTTCGTGGAAGATTGCGGTTCTGGTCAGTCTCACTCTTGTCCAAATTAGGTTTTGAGCGGCGGGGGTAGAACTCTGCTACGGTTTGCGTTGCGAGACGTGAATCGTAGGGAGGGCCACCACCGCCGTGATACGAGTATCCAGCATTTTCAGCCAG
>Ga0224558_1000972_pt1 | contig 32085 bp, 27 predicted proteins | sample 714S32024metaG_FD_180682 | JGI IMG/M metagenome (GOLD analysis project Ga0224558, IMG submission 180682) | Peat soil microbial communities from Stordalen Mire, Sweden - 717 S3 20-24 | ecosystem: Environmental > Terrestrial > Soil > Wetlands > Peat | place: Sweden: Norrbotten County, Stordalen... | reverse complement strand
CGAAGGTGTGGATAATGGCGGTCCGGCTTGTGGGGTCATCAAGGATGAAGCGGTAGTTTGCGAGCCCGGCGAACGGGGCGGTGATATCGGCGATCGTCGCCGGAGAGGTTTGCTCGAAGCTCAGCATCACGTTGTAGACAATGGGAAGGGCGAACGCAAAGAGCACGTACAAGATGGCCGGCGTGAGGAACAGCCAGGCCGCGACCTGTTGGCGACGCCCGAGCGTGAACCCCCGGGCCTTTCTGACCCCTGAGGTGTGAGCGCCCCCACGTCCGTGTCCCGCTCCTACGCTCTGCGCTGGAGCGCCTGTCACCGCGTTCATGTTGGCCCGAGCCAAGTCGGCCCCTCCCTTGCCAGGACGTCGGCGTCCGGGCCCGTCATCCCTGGCTTCTTCCGTCGCTGGACAGGGTGTTCAAAGCTCCGCCCTGCCGTAAGTACACGGGTATGCGTTCCAGAGGCGCTTCTGCCGTGGTCCAGCCGTTGCCCTCGACAGGGGCCCCGGTCCAGGCGTCCAGCCATGAGGCGCCCTCTGGAAGGTAAACGTCCCGTGCCCGTTCGCCGTACACGGTGACGGGAGCCACCAGTATGTCCGGACCGAACATGAACTCGTCGCGTACCTCCCACGTCGGCGTTTCGTTGGGGAACTCCAAGAACAGGGCACGCATGGGCGGCACGCCGGTGGCGGCCGCCGCGGCCATCTGGGCCATGACGTACGGGCGCAATCGCTCGCGTATCGCGAGTTGCTCCCGGATTATGCCGTACGCCTCATCGCCGAAGGACCAGACCTCGTTTGCGCTTCCTGTCTGGCCCGAACCAACGAGGGGTCCGGGTTCGCGCACCCCGTGCAGCCTGAACAGCGGGCAGAACACGCCAAACTGGAACCAGCGCACGACCAGCTCCCTGAAGTAGGCCGAGCTCGGGTCACCCCCTTTGAACCCACCGATGTCGGTGGTCCACCACGGGATACCCGAAATGCCGATGTTCAAGCCGGCGGGGACCTGGGCCGCAAGTGCTTCGAAGCTCGAGTCGATGTCCCCTGACCACACGGCCGCCCCGTAGCGCTGGCTGCCCGCCCAGGCGGACCGGCAAAGCATTAGCAGGTCCTTCTCGCCGTCGGCCAGGAGCCCCTCGGAAAAACCGCGAGCGTGCTCGCGGGGATAGACGTTTTGCACCTCGATACCCGAGCCCAGGTAGTACAAAGCGCTTTCGGGATCCTCGGGCCGCATCTCTGGTTCGCAGGCGTCCAGCCAGAACGCCCGGATCCCGAAACGACGATAACCCTCGGTTACTTTCTGCCAGATGTAGCGGCGTGCCTCGGGGTTAGTGGGGTCGTAATAGCGCACGAAGGTCTGGCCGTCGCGGCCCTTGTCCCAGAACGGGAGGTGGAGTGGCAAGCCCCGTACATTGCCCACGAGCAATCCGCGCTTGTCCATCTCGGAGTAGTTCTCGCTGGCGGGGTTGACCGTCGGCCAGATCGAGACCATCGCCTCGATTCCCAACCCCCTCAGCTCATCGACCATCGCTTGGGGGTCTGGCCACTCGGCGGTGTCGAACTTCCACTCACCTTGGCGAGTCCAATGGAAGTAGTCGACCACGATGACCGAGAGCGGGAGGCCCCGGCGCTTGTGCTCACGGGCCACCTCGAGGAGCTCGTGCTGGGTCCGGTAGCGCAGTTTGGATTGCCAGAACCCACTAGCCCAGGCAGGCATCATGGGGGGCAAGCCGGTCACGGTCGAATAGCGGCTGACGATCTCGGCGGGCGTGAGGCCCGTCGTCACCCAATAGTCGAGCTGACGGGCGCCATCTGCCACCCACCTTGTGCGGTTTGCGGCAAGCTCGACGCGGCCTACACCCGGCATGTTCCACAGGAACCCGTAACCCCTGTTGGAAAGGGCGAAAGGTACGCACACCTCGGAGTTGCGCTGGACCAGGTCGATCACGGTTCCCTTTTGGTCCAGCAGGCCGTGCTGGTGCTGGCCGAGCCCGTAGATGCGTTCCCCTGCGAAGGCCTTGAAAGTGACCTCGCAGCGGTGAAGGTCCCCGCTGCCGCTGTAGCGCCGGTGTGGAGGCGAGGAGAAATGAGAGGCGCGCTCGCTGAACAGCTCCCTGGCACCACCCGAACCGAAGAAGCGCACCAAGGGTGGGAAGGGGAAGTCCTCAGCACTACGGTCCAGAACCTCGACCACGAGGTCGCCATTGTGCATACGCGCTCGGTCACCGAGGATCTCGAGGCTTACATTGGTGGCTTCTGCCTCACCCAAGGCGCTGCCGGGTGTCTCCGTTACGCACGGCCCGAGCGTGGAGCGCACGCGGGCGCTGTTGTCCCCCCACGCCTCGACTCGGAGGATCTCTTGGCCCTCGTAAACTGAGAAGCCGGACTTGTCGCCAACAAAGGTTGCCATTTCGTTCGCCTCGCCTCTAAACAAGCTCTGTCGGGTGCGTTTCGCTCTGGCCCTGGCGAGCAGGGACCCAGACGCGCATCGCGGCCTCAGGCCGGTGACCGCGGGCGAAGTACGGCACGAAGGTCAGGACCAATGGCTCGGTCCTCATCTGGCCTGCATCCTTGTCGTCGTACAACGGGCCGGCCGAACCGTCGACACTTTCCCCGGAAGCGGAGATGGCCAACTTCACATAGCCCTGGAGGTCCTCGGGCACGACGACGGTCGGTTCGAGCGGGCGAGTCGCGTCCAAGACGACGTCTTCCAGGGCTACACCTTCTTCTAGGTCGTCCGCCTCGACGCAGTAAACCAACGGGCCACGTTGGACAGCAAGGCAGTCGCGGACAGCGTCCACCCTCCAGTGCGACCTCAGTACACGGATCGGCACGGAGTCTGACACTTGGAGGTGGTCGCCAGTGCGCCAGTGCTTGGCGACCCGGACATATGAGCCCTCTAGCGAGGCCTCGACAGGTTCCTCGTTTACCGTCACGCGCGTAGCGCCCCTACGTGCCCACTCGGGCAAGTGCAGCGACAGGTCCCACCGCTCACCCGAACTGCACCGCGTAACCTCGATGTCGGTTGTCCCCTCCCATGGGTGACCGGTACGCACGGCGAGGTCCACGTTGCCACCTGGGACCTCGGTGGAGACGGTCCCGCTGAAGGGCAAGTGCACCTGCAGGCCCGAGGCATCCCGGGTCACCAAGTACCCCTGGATGCTTGCCATCAAGCGCGCGAGGTTGGGTGGGCAGCAAGCACACCCATACCAGGGGAGGCGACGACGGGGAGAGTCCTCGTCTGCGCTGTCGTGACTGGTCCGCAGGTGCAGGGTATTCGAGTAGAAGAACTCTGTACCCTCCCGCGATATAGCCCCGGCGATGGTGTTCCAGAAGACGCGCTCCATCTCTTCGCCATAACGCGCCCGGCCTGTGGCGAGCAGGAGGCGCCAGTTCCATTGAAAACTGGCAATCGCAGCACACGTCTCGGCGTAGGCGCGGTCACTCGGCAGCTCGTAGGCATCCCCGATCGATTCGTCGCGATGGCGGGAACCGTGCCCTCCGGTCAGATAGGTCTTCGTACCGAACAGGTCGTCCCAGATGGCCTCCGACGCGGCCAGCAACTCCAAGTCAGCAGTTTCAACTGCCACATCGACGACGCCCGCCTGCAAGTAGAGCTCGCGCACGGCGTGACCGGTGGCAGACGTCCGCTCGCGCACGGGCAGGTGGTGCAAGAAGTATGACAACGGGAAACGAGCGTCGCCAAGCAAGCCGGAAGCCGGCAATGCGACGTCGGCCCTCCCCCGCAGATCTACCTGGCGCTTGGCAAGCGCCAGCAGCCGCACGTCGCCGGTCAGCCGGTAATACTCCACCAAGGCGGTCTCGACCTCTGGGTGCCCGCAGACACCTACGAGACGGCCGTCCCCGTCCTCCAAGGAAAACGTTGCGAGCAGGTGGCCGACGAGCCTTTCGGCCACGTCGGCTAATCCTGGGTGGCTGCCGGTCCTCTGCTCCGCCGTGGCGGCCTGGAGCAGGTGGCCAGCACAGTAAAGCTCATGCCCCCAGCGCAAGTCTTTCCACACGAGCTCTGGGTGCTGGCCCTGGAACCACGAGTTGAGGTAACCGTCTGGGCGCTGGGCCCGCGCGACGACGGCCGCGGTCTCCTCGACGAAGCCCTCCACCTCCGCCGAGAGCCCTCGCACGCCGTCCCAGGCTGCGGCCTCCAAGACCTTGTAAACGTCGGAATCCGAAAAATGCCAACCTTCGTGCGGGACCTCGCCCCCGCGGCCCTGAGCCACACGTTCCAGATTGCGGACCGCTCCCGACGCGACAACTCGGTCTACGCAATGAGGAAGTGTCTTGGTGCTGTTGCGCCGCTGCCAATCGCCTAACTCATGCCCCTCTGCGAGGACGATCTCCCCTAGGCCCAAAGGGTGCAAGCACCCTATGGCCATGCCTGTGGGCTGGACCGGGCCGTCTCCGACCCCTCGGCCCGAGGCCTCGGGCAACGCACGAGACGCCGGGTTGCTGCCTCGCTCCATGCCTCTTTCTCCCCGTTGAACGAGCAAGTCGAAGGCTCCCGTCCTCGACAGCTGTGCGTCGGCTCTTCCTTCCTTGCGCGGGAAAAACGCTACCCCCTTACCGGACCACACGTCAATGGGTAGTGCACCGAGAGCACGCTTACTTAGCAGAACAACCCGGGCTGTGGGCTGCGGAAGCGTCTCCTCCGCTTGTCCCTGAGAAGGCCGTGGCAGCCGCAGGGCCGCAGCAACGAACTCCCGGCCAAAACAAGCCACTCCTCCGCCCCCACGCATATGCTTGTTTCGTGGACCCGGTCCGACAGCCAACGCTCACAGAAGTGGCCCAACTGGCGGGCGTTTCTCTCACTACCGCGTCAAAGGCGATCAACGGGCGGGCGCGGATTTCTGAAGCCACCAGGAAACGCGTGCTTCGAGCCGCTCGGGAGCTCTCCTACGCCCCGAACCTGGTCGCAAAGAGTCTGGCCAGCGGGCGGAGCAGCATTATCGGGGTCCTCCTGAGGGACCCGATGATCCACCGGATCGCCATGCCCATAGTCATCGGGGCGCAATCCGTGCTCGAGCAGCGGGACTTCTCGGCAATCATCGCCGATTCGAGAGGTCTGGTCGATCGCCTCGCCGAGCTCGCCGTCATGCTCCGCCAACGAAGTGTCGACGGGCTGCTCATCGTTGGCGACAACCAGGGGAAAACTCCTTCAATAACCGCGTTGGCCAAGATCCCGTGCGTCTACGTCCACGGCCCCACAAGCAACTCTCGAGATGTCGTGCACGTCGCAGACGACTTTGTCGGCGCCGTTGCCGTCGTCAACCACTTGGTGGGCATCGGCCGTGCCCGGATAGCCCATATCACAGGTCCCAAGCACTCACCGGCGGTCCAGCAGCGGGTCCTTGGCGTGACCCACGCCCTCGACGAGCATGGCCTCCGGCTCGCCACGAGTGTCAGGTACGGCCTGTGGTCGCAACGGTGGGCCCGCCAGGCGACGCTCGAGGTCCTGGCGAAGGTGCCCGACGTCGATGCCATCGCCTGTGGCTCTGACCAGCTCGCAGCGGCGGCACTCGAGGTGGTTATCGCTTCGGGGCGAAAGGTCCCAGACGATGTCGCGATCACCGGGTACGACAACTGGGCCGTCTTTGCCCAGGAGACAGACCCACCCCTGACGACGCTCGACATGAACCTCGAGGATTTGGGCGCGGCGGCGGTGAGCGACCTCTTTGCCATGATCGGTGGGAACCGGGTCGGTGGTGGCACCCGTCACCACGAAGGGACCCTGGTCATCAGGGGTTCGACCGACCCCCACCTCTCCTAGCCATCGGCAGGCGCCGGGGGGATGCGGTCGGTCATCCGGTCGCTGAGGGGCAGGACCGCTATGGTTGGCCAGCTGAGAACCGACCACGGCGCCGCGCTCGTCGCTTTCGCACGCCCGCCGAAACAGGTTGCGGCACGGTCAGACAGCCAGGTGTAGGGCACCAAAACCTCGATCGCTGCCCTGAGCTGGCAGTGCTCGCCACCAGCGACCATGATCGGCCGTGGCCTTCACCTGAAGGGTCCATAAACGCGGCAAGGCGGTGGCAAAGGTTGGCGCATCTGGGTCGCGCGATAGGCGCGCGATGAAGGTGGTTGGGCAAGAAGAGAGCCGGGGCGCACACCCCGGCTGAGCTGGACTTTGTTTGGAGCGGACGACGGGATTCGAACCCGCGACCCTCACCTTGGCAAATATACGAGGGCCAGATTTACTACCTACATCTGCATGAATACAGGCCGCGCAATCGGCCTTTTCAACTTACCATAAATGACCGTGATTTATCCCTATTGACTATGGCGTGTGCGTTTTTCGTGGTGCACGGACCACGGGATTCTGCACCACATGCACCACGGCGACAATGCGTCACACCAAGGAGAGCAGCTCCTTGACAGCGGTGTCGTCGCTCATCTGGTTCTCGTTATGACGAAGTTCCAACGCTGCATTCACCGCAGCAATGAAGTGAGCCGCCTCTCTCTCCTCTGGTTCGAGCTTCTCGAGCCAGTCGGCCACGTCCGACCAGCGCCACAGCCTGCCGCGCTCTCTGCCGTGGGAGACGGGGGGCGGGAACCCTCCTGGGCCACGTCTGCCAGCAATCAGGAGGCGAACGCTCTCCCTCGTCCGATCCAAGCGTTCGGCGATCTCTGCCATCGTCACGATGTCGTCCGGCTCGACGCGCCGAACCCGAAGGGACGGCGCCGACTCGACCTGGCGGACAGCGCTCAGCACCGCCTCCGAAAAAGACGGGGCTGCGCGGATAAACTCGCCGTAGCCGACACCGTCGATCACCCCGAAGGTCGCGTCGTCACAGCCTGCCTCGAAGAGGGCGCGGGCGACCCCCTCGTCGGACAGGTCTCCCTCGATCACAAGGGTGAACTCGTGCTCACTCATCGTCTGCCGCCTTCCTCTCGCACGCGTATACGGCACGCCGGATCTGCTTGGCGTGGTTTCCCGCCACCCGCGGCGTCGACCAGATCCACACCAGGCAGTCGTGCCCTTCTCGCTCACAGGTCGCTCGACCCCAGGGATGGCCGGGGCGGGGAGCCTCGATCAACCAACCGTGTGCCTCCGCGAAGTCGAGCGCCTCCTCGACCTCCTTCTCCGGATGCCGAGGTCTTCCCGCCATGTTGACAGATTACAACGCTCCGTTGCGTAGTGTCAACAAATGCCGTCGCGTTGGATTGGAGGACTCGCCAGCGGAGCAAACCGCCGCCGCCTGGGTACGGTGTGAACCGTGCCCAGGGTGCCAACGATGGAGTCGCTCATCGACGAGATCACAGTCGACGCTCACGACGTCGATGAACAGCTTATGGGCTTCCTACAGGTCTTCTTGGACGAGGTGGCGGTCCCCGCCCCCGCCACCCTGCTCGAGATCGTCGTCGAGGTGACGGGTTTCGATTCGGAAGGGGACGAGCGACGCGGCCTGGTTGCCCACTGCAGGCACGGAGACCGTGCCGGCACCGTGTCGCTCGCCGATCTCCGTTTCGATCCGCACTCGATCGCAGGGTGGCTTCACGCCGCGTACCGGACCTGGCTGTGCCTGCCGCCGTTCCCTGCTCGCCGTCCCGCGAACTGGAGCTGGCCATCTTGACCGCACGGAAGCCTCAGCCAACCCCGGCTCTCGACAAGCTCGCAGGCAGTGAATGCAGCCTGCTGCTCACTGCGCTTCTCGCGTCGCACCCCGACTTGCGCGGAGAGGCCGAGCACCTCGCGCTGGCTCTTCTCGCGGACAGCGACGCCGACGAGGTCGCCGAATCCATCGAATGGGAGCTCCGTGCGGCCGATCTCGACCACCTCGCCTCACGCGCGGGTCGCGTTCGCGGGAGGGGCTACGTGCACGAGAGTGAGGCGGCAGCCGAGATCTTGGAGGAGTTGCTGCAACCCGCGCTAGACGACATGGCCAGGCGGGCCAGCCTTGGACTCGAAGACGCCGCAGGCCGGATCGGTCTCGGACTGTTGAGCGGCCTCTCGCGATGTCGCGACGGCGTCGAGATGGGCACCGTGCTGGCATATGCAGGACCGGACACGATCGACGAGCTGGTGAGGTCGGTGCAGCGGGTCATGGCCACGGCCAACGTTCGGCTGCCAACCGATCCGACGAGACTGGAGCCACACCGCCGGACGAGGTGACGGGCCGGTCCGACGACAGCGAAACTGCGAGCAACCGACCATCGACGACCATGACTGCACGCGCCTGCCGCTTACGATTGGCAAAGGCGGTGCCGAGCCCCGGCTGCTGCGGTGATCCGCAGCGGCGTGCCGACCGTCAGGAGGACACCGACCGGAACGTGCGTCGAACGCGGGCGAGCACTTTGCGCGTCCCGCGATTGTCCGGGTCGGTCACGTTCGCCACCACCACGGTCACCGGTGTCCGGGTACCGCGACGACCGAGGATGTCGGCGAAGAGCTCCTCGTCCTTGCGGATGCGGTTCACGTCGGCGGCCATCTGTTCGGCCGCAGCGCGATCGCTGTCGTGGCGGACGTTGAGGACGACCATCTGGGCGTCCTCGATGCCGGCGTAGCGATCGGCGACCGCCCAGCGCGCTCGGGGTTTCGCAGCTCGCAGCCCGCCGCTCTTGCGAAGGTCGGCGAGCAGCTTGAGCCGCACGCTCTCGAGCAACGCCTCGTGCCCGCGGCCCATCTCGGCGAATACTGGACCGCCCGCCCAATCGAGAAGGTTGATGACACTATCCGACTCGCTCAGTACCTGCTCGAGCACAGCGGTGTTCGTGCGATCGTCTGTCGTCGGCGAGCGCCGCACGAAGAGCTCGTCGCCGTTGGCTGGTGCGGGTGCGACGAAGACCTGGAGGTCGACGAACTCGAGCGGGCTGTCTCCTTCGACGACGACTCCCTCGGAGTAATCCGTCATGAGCTCTGTCATGAAGAAGGCGTCGTGCTCGCTGCCGTCGCCCGGGAACCTAAACAGAGCGGTACCGCTGGCCCCCGCCTGCCGGTAGCGGCGAAGCTCGGGGTGCGTGCGCGGGGAGCTCTCCCGCGGCTGTGTGAGCGTGTCGTCGCGCCTGCAGCGCGCGACGATGACAAGGGCGTCGCTGCACTCCAGCATCGCCTCGACCAAGGCCGTCTTCCCGGCCTTCGCTGGCCCGGCCACGTGAACGAACGCTCGCATTCTCATCGCAGGAACCAAGCACGGCGGCAGCAGTGCCCACTCACAGGCCGAGCTCCCTGCCGAGGACTCTGGACACGAAGCCTCCTCCACCCTCGCCGAGGACGATCTCCTCTATACGTTCTCGTGTCTCTGCCACCCGGTCGCTCTTCTCGGCCGCCTGCATCGTGTTGGCGTACGCGCTCCAGACATCAGCGCCTGCGACCTCGTAGCCGTACCCTTTCGCGAGCCAGCGCAGGGCGAGGAGCCCGGCACCGCGGGCGAAGTCGGGTTGGCTCTCGGTGAAGTCGCGACAGGCGCGGCTGAGCGTCCTCGGGTCGCAAGGGCCGGCGTCGGCGAGAGCGAGCGCCTCATCGTAGAGACCGGCTTCCTTGGCTGCGGCGAACCATTTCGCCTCCTCTCCCGGCGTCGTCGCCGCGAGGTCGGCCAACAGCTCGTGGGCGTCTTTGTGCGGGTACTTCTTGGCGACTGCCCGGAAGGTCGCCAGGTAGGTGCCGCGGCGGTTCGCCCGCAGGCCGTAACGCGAGTAGGCCTCGTCGACGAGCCCCGAGGAAAGGAGGATCTCCTCGCACATCGCGTCGACCTCCTCGTCGTAGGTCCACGGCCCGCGGCACGACTCGGCGTAGCGCACCGCCTCGGCCTTCTTTCCCATGGCGGCGAGCGCCCTCACGGCCCAACGCTTGTACGGCCAGATCGTGTCGACGTCGAGTATCTCGACGATCTCCTGGTAGCGCTCTGCCGCGTAGAGCGCGCTCATGCATGCCGAGGTGCCGTGGAAGTGGCCGTGGAGCGCCGGGTCGGGACTGAGGGCCATGCGCGTCACGCCGGCCAGCCGGTCCGCCCAGGCGGACGCGACCTGCTGCGAGGCGCAGAGTGCTCCCCAGTGCTCGGCAAGGCTCTCGATGTACGGCATCTGGTCGGCTTCGTGGGCCGCCCACAGCCGGTCGAGCCAGCCGTTCCGCGTCTTGGCGTCCGCCGCCGCGCCAGCGACGACGGGCACCAGCTGCTCAATCGCATGGTGGACCGCCGTCCCGATCGCCCCGGAGGAGCTATCGACGTGCTCAAGCGCAGGCGAGACACGCTCGAGAAAGGTCACTGTCCCCTCGGCGCCGAGCAATGGGTCGCGGCGGGCGACCCCTTTGATCTCCGTCACCGCCTGCTTCACGCGCTGGACGGCGGGCTGGGATCTCCAGCCGAAGGCATGCCGCCTAAAGCGCGCCTTGAACTCCCAGCGGTACGGGTCAGGTCCGCTCACTTGCCAGTCACCGAGCCCCGGCAGACTGCATCCGCAGCCCCAGCTTGTGAGCGTGGCTGCAAGAGCGAGGTGCTCCCCGGCCCGCGAAGTCAGTTGGCATTGCGTCGGAACTCGGTATCACATGCTGCGTGCGCGGTCGCGGCCTTGCGGGAGGTCAAGCCGGCCGCGAGGCGGAGCTGTTCTCCCAGCTCGCGGATCCGCTCGGGGGCACCCGGGTCCCGGCGGACCTTCAACTCCCAAGTAGTGAAGCTCATGGTCTTTCTCTGCGCCTCCCGGTCTCTGCCGGCGTCTTGCTGCCGCCGCCACCGGATCCTCTCGAAGGGTGCCACATCACACGCTGCCGCATGACAAGGACCGACACACCCGTCCACCTGGCAACCAGACTCGGATGGTGACTGTCCGCCTTATCACCGCCTTATCATGCTCTCCCTTCGCCAGGTACTCCGGCTCCTGCTCCTCGCCTGCAGGTCGTCTCGCTTGGCTCAAACGGCGACGCTCCTTGCCAACGATCCGACAAGGATGTCGAGCTGATGGTGCTCCGCCACGACATCCGAGTTCTCGAATTTCAGCTCACGCGCGTGAGCTACCGAAGCAGTCTTGAGCTTGGGAGCTGTCGCTCCCATGGCATCACCTCTCCAAGGTGCTGAGAAGCGTCCATGCAGAAGGCTTGAAGCCCGTAACGTGGTCTTCTGTCCACCAAACCGTCCAATGCGTTCATCTGGCGAGCCCCTGCAGTAGAACGGTCTATTACGAACCCGGTTACCCCGACTGTCGTGTTCGTGGTGCGGTGGCCAAACACCCTGCGTCGCTGTTGTTGAATCGAAGCAGGGACACTGAAGCAGGGTAAGAGATACGGACTCTAGCCTTGACTGCCAGTCTGTAACTGTACCGTCCGGCTGGTAGTGCCCAATACGCGTAAGTCCAGGTGAATCCACATTTCCGCCGCCCTCAACGTCTGCCTGGTTATGTCCAGTCCGGCTAAATGTGGCCAGTCTGACTATCAACTTGGCTACATCGTCTGACGTGACATCTGACATAACAAGAGTTGCTCCCCTCGTTCAGTGACGTTGGCCGTCGCGTCGTGCGGGGTGGGATCACTCACGAGTACCCAACGCGGCGAAGTCCAGCGTCGCGCCGCCCGGATTGTCAGCGCCTCTGGCCGGTCAGTTCGCGATCACGTCGCATTGGCAACTGAACCACCGGGCGCCGGCAGCGCAATCGCCGCTGAGTCACGCGTCACTTTCAAAGACAATCCGTGACCATCGTCCCGAAGCCGGCCTGCATCTGACGCTGCGACAAGCCAGATAGGAATACTGGTGCCCTTCAGCTCGGAGCCTCCGCACAATCAGATACTATTTGCCGTGGAAGAAATCGACTTATTCGCTTCGCGAGGTTCAGTCATGACCCGTCTCACAGTCGATCCCGGTCGCCAACTTGGCGTCCTCGATCGCAACGTTTTTGGTGGGTTTGTCGAGCATCTCGGTCGTTGTGTCTACGGAGGGCTCTATGAGGAGGGCTCGGCTCTCAGCGACGCCGACGGCTTTCGCAGTGACGTGCTCAGCCTTCTGCGCGATCTCAAGCTAAGTGTCCTGCGCTGGCCCGGTGGCAACTTCGTGAGCAACTACCACTGGGTGGACGGAATAGGACAGAAAGACACCCGGCCCCGCCGCCCAGAGTTGGCTTGGGGAGGTGAGGACTCGAACCGATTCGGTACCGACGAGTTCCTGAAGTACTGCGCCAAGCTTGGCGTCCGACCCTATATCTGTCTCAACATGGGTACGGGAGACTTGAAAGAGGCTCTTGCATGGGTTGAGTACTGCAACTCGTCCGGGCGTACCTACTGGGCGGAGCGGCGTCGCCAGAACGGACGCGACGAGCCGTATGCGGTGCCCTACTGGGGCCTCGGCAACGAGATGTACGGGGACTGGCAGGTCGGCGCACTCTCGGCGGAGGAGTACACGCGAGAGGCAGTTCGCTGGGCCCGGGCGATCCGGATGCTCGACCCCAGCGTGAAGCTTGTCAGTTGCGGGTGGGACGGATTGAGCGCCTGGGACAGCCGGGTCATCGACGAAATGGTGAGCGTTGTGGATCTCCATTCGATCCACCTCTACACCGGCTCGCATGACTACTGGACAAATGTCCTCCAACCCCACCAGGCCGAGCGAGCGATCCGTTGCACTCGCGCGCTGATCGAGCGCGCCGCGTACCTACAGAAGGTCAAGAGCCCTCCGCGCATCGCATATGACGAATGGAACATCTGGTTCCGGACCCAAGACGGTGCGCTCGAAGAGCGCTACAACTTCTCTGACGCTTTGGCGGTGGCCACCTACCTGAACATCTTCGTGAGGAATTGTGCCTGGGTGCACATGGCCAATCTCGCGCAGATGGTCAACGCGATCGCACCGATCGTGACCACGCCCGAGGTCGCGGTCGTGCAGCCGACCTACTACCCGTTCCTGCTTCACTCCCAGTCGGCCCTCGATGTCGCCGTCGACGTGCACATCGAGGGCCCGAAGATAGGCGGGCCCGGTCTGGAAGAGACGAGCAGGTGGCCCCACGATGTCGACGACCTTGCCCCCTTCGATCTCGTGGACGCTTCCGCGACGGTGGATCGAGCACGTCACAAGCTCTCTGTCACCGTAGTCAACCGTCGGCCCGACGCTCCTGAGCCGTTGGAGATCGTGCTGCGCAATATGGCATTCCAGCGTGAAGCCAGGATCCGGGTTGTGACCGCTGAGAAGGACGCATCGGCGCGGACCGTTCCCGACGTCGAGTCGGTGAGCATGGCGGAAGACTCCGAGGCCGCGAAGGGTTCGGAGCTCCTCGTGTTGCTACCGCCTCAGTCGTTCTCGGTCATTGAGGTCGAGATGACGAAGGAGTAGGGATGACTTACTTCGAGAGAGCGCCGCTCATGGGCGGCGGTCTCCCTATTCCACGTGTCGGTGCCAAGAATCCCGTCCGCGCTTATTGACCTGGAGTTCGTGCCCAAACGCCAGCGCTGCGAGCACGGCGTCATGGCGCTCCGGTTGCTCTACCTCTTGTTGCTCCGCGTTAGCCGGCTGATCCGGCTCTCGAGGCTCGACGGCGAGGACCTGGTCGTCGAGGTGGTCATGCTCCGTCGCGAGGTAGCTGTGCTCCGCCGGCAGGTCAGCCGTCCGGCACTCCAGCCGGCCGATCGAGCGGTGCTGGCCGGGCTGGTTCGGCTGCTCCCCCGTCGGCGTCTCCGGCGCTTCTATGTCCAACCCGACACCTTGCTTCGCTGGCGCCGAGATTTGGTCCGCCGGCACTGGACCTACCCGTCACGTCGGCCGGGTCGGCCGTCGGTTCCTTCAGGCACCGTTGCTCTCGTCCTCCGATTAGCCAAGGAGAACCCCACCTGGAGTCATCGGCGAATTCACGGCGGGCTCGCAACCATGGGCGTCACACTCGCGCCCTCGAGCGTCTGAGCCATCCTGCGCCGCCACGACATCGAGCCCTCCCCGAGGCGTTCGGGCCCCACCTGGGCCGAGTTCTGCCGCACTCAGGCCAAGGTCCTGCTCGCCTGCGACTTCTTCAGCGTCGACACCGTGCTGCTACGCCGCCTCTACTTGATCTACGGCATTGGTGGCAGCGGTAAGTCGACATTCGCTTCTCTGCTCCGTGAGGCTGCTGGAGATACCTCGTGGAGTTCCGGTCTCGAGATCGACGTCAACGATGCCGGGCAATTACGACGCGTCAATCAAGCGAGTGATCCGGTCTGGCAGGCACGCCGGGTGTTCAGTCGGGATTACGTGAACGAAAAGACGCATCTGAGCAGGTGGAATGAGGCCCGAGTCATCCACGTCGAGGAGCTCACCCCCGGTCGGGTTGAGGAGTTCCTCGTCGCGCGCCGTAAGGCGGGCTACACACTGGCAGCAGTGCCAGGGCTCACCCCTCGTTGTCGGACCACCGCCAGCCCGTCGGTGCAGCGACGAGAGTGGCCGGGCACGACGCCATCCTGCATCGAGCGTCCCCTCCGCCTTAGTCGGCCAACAAGGTCTTCAGGGCTCCCCCACTGCGCAGGTAGACCGGGATGCGTTCCAAGGGCGCCAATGCCGTCGTCCAACCCTTCCCCTCGACGGGCTCTCCGGTCGACGCGTCCAGCCAGGAGGCGCCGTGCGGCAGGTAAACCTCCCGCTCTCTCGCGCCATAAGTAGTGACCGGCGCCACCAGCACGTCGGGCCCGAACATGTACTCATCTTTGACCTGCCAGGCTTCCGGCTCGTCCGGGAACTCCAGGAACAGTGATCGCATCGGGGGCAGCCCTGTCGTGCTTGCCGCCGCCATCACGTCCATTACATACGGGCGCAGCACCTCGCGTAAGGCCAGTTGGGCTCGGATAATGCCGTACGCCTCCTCGCCGAAGGACCAAACCTCATTTTGCCCTCCTGTCTGTGGCGGACCCGCCTGCGGGTTCGGTTCACGTACGCCGTGGAGCCGGAAGAGCGGACAGAACACAGCGAACTGGAACCACCGCACTACCAGCTCCCGGAAGTAGGCCGAGCTCGGGTCCCCGCCCTTGAACCCGCCAATGTCAGTCGTCCACCACGGGATCCCAGAGATCCCGATGTTGAGGCCGGCGGGGACCTGCTTGGCGAGTGCGTCGAAGGTCGAGTCGATGTCACCGGACCAAATCGCGGCTCCGTACTTCTGGCTCCCCGCCCACGCGGACCGGCAAAGGGTCAGGATCTCCTTTTCCCCGCTGGCCCAGAGTCCCTCAGCGAAGCCGCGAGCGTGTTCTCGCGGGTAGACGTTATGTACTTCGGCCCCTGGGCCGATGTGAAACAAGTCGCTCTCGGGATCCTCCGGGAGCATCTCGGGTTCGCAGGCATCGAGCCAAAACGCGCGGATCCCGTACCGGCCGTACCCCTGTCTGACCTTTTCCCACACATAGCTGCGTGCTTCGGGGTTGGTCGAGTCGTAGAACCGTACGAAGACCTGGCTATTGCTGCCCCTGTCCCAGAACGGCATATTCAGCGGCAGGGAGCGTACGTTGCCGACGAGCAGCCCGCGACGGTCCATTTCGCCATAGTTTTCACTATCGGGGTTTATGCTTGGCCAGACCGAGACCATGAGCTCGACGCCAAGCTCCTTCAGTTCGTCCACCATGGCTTGCGGGTCGGGCCACTCGGCCGGGTCGAACTTCCACTCGCCCTGGCGGGTCCAATGGAAGAAGTCGATAACGATAACTGACAGGGGCAAACCACGCCTCTTGTGCTCCCGGGCCACCGCTAGCAGCTCTTCCTGAGTCCGGTATCGCATCTTGGACTGCCAAAACCCCGACGCCCACTCGGGGAGCATCGGCGGCAGGCCCGTCGCTTTCGAGTACTGGCTGACGACCTTGGCCGGCGTGGGCGCCGCGGTGACCCAATAATCGATCTGCCTTGCTGCCTCAGCGACCCACTTGGTGCCACTGGCACCTAGCTCCACGCGACCAATACCCGGCATGTTCCACAGGAAGCCATAACCACGGTTTGAGAGGGCGAAAGGTACGCAAACCTCCGTATTCCGTTGCACCAATTCGACGACGGTCCCCTTCTGGTCGAGCAGCCCGTGCTGGTGCTGCCCGAGCCCGTAAAAACGCTCATCTGGGAAGGAGCGGAACGACACCTCACAACCATGAAGGTCGCCGCGTCCAGGCCGGTAACGCCGCTGGGGGGGCGCACTGAAGTGGGGGACGCTCTCGGAGAACAGCTCCTCGCCGTCCGGGCGGAGGAACCGGACCAGAGGGGGGAAGTGCAAGAAGCCCCCGTCATCGTTCTCGCGCACTTCGACTACGAGATCCCCATTGCGCATGAGCGCTCCGCTGTCGGATACCTCGATCTTGACGTTGCTGGGCCCTGGCTCCTCAAGTGCATCCCCGGGTGTTTCTTTTATGAAAGCGTGCAGGCTCGACCGGACACGCGCACTATTCTCACCCCAGGCACGGACTTCCAGTAGCTCCTTGCCGTCATGAACGGAGAAACCGGAACTGCTGCCAACAAAAGTCGCCACGTGGGCCTTCCTTTCAAAATTGGCGCGGGGCCTCAGCCCTTGAGCGCACCGGCCCGGAGGCCGCCCATCACGTAACGCTGCCCGAAACTCAAGATGAGGCCTGACGGGATGGCGGCTAGGACCACCGTAGCCAGGACGCCGCCCCAGTTGACGGTGTTGTTAGTGAAGAAGCTGAGGATGCCCTTGGTCAGCGGGGTCACATTGCCGCCCGCAGTGAGGGTGTAGGCGTAGAGGAAATCGCCCCAGGCAAAGAGGAACACGAAAAGACCGGCAGTTACGATCCCCGGTACCGCGAGCGGCGCGATCACAGAGCGGAAGGTGCGCCATTCCGAAGCGCCGTCGACATAAGCGGCGTCGGACAGCTCGGCAGGAATCGAGCCCATGTAGGCGCGCAACACCAGAGCGGCAAATGGCATCCCGTTGGTGGAGTCGGCCAGGATGAGGCCTGGGATACTGTTGAGGAGATGAAGATGGAAGAACAGTTTGTAAAAGGCCAGGGTCAGCGATATCCCCGGCACCATCTGGGTAACCAGCAGCACAACGATCGCGACCGATACAACGGCACGGCTCTTTAGGTAGCCGAATTTTGTGAGGCCATAAGCCGCCGGCAGTGCAATCCCGACGGATAGGACGACGGCTCCTAAGGCGATAAGCAAGCTTGTGACTATGCTACCGCGCTCCTGGTCGAAGGCCAGTCTATAGTTGCTAAAGACAAAGTGGCTCGGCACGAGGGACTGCGAGAGAGCTTGGAACGAGCTCGACGGCGCGAGCGAACTCTCAATGGTGAAATAGATCGGGAGCAACATGAGCCCGATGATCACCAGCCCCCCGATAGGGAGCACAAAGCGACGGGCGCGCCGCTGCCAAAATAGGCTCATTGTGCGGCGCCTGTTCACGCCACCGCCACCTCACGCCGCGTGGCACGTATATAGAAGAAGGCAACGATCATGCAAAAAACAAACAGCATGTTCGCTACGGCCGCGCCCTGACCGGTCTGGAAGTTTTGGAACGCAAGCGTATAGGCCCAGGTCGACATGAGCTGAGAGCCGTTGTCCGGACCCCCGTTGGTCAGCACTACGACCAGGTCAAACGTCTTTACCGTATAAATGATCCCCAGCATGATGACTATGAGTGAAACCGGGCGAAGGAGCGGGACCGTAATGTAGCGGAACCGCTGCCAGGCGCTGGCACCGTCGAGCGCGGACGCTTCCCGCAGCTCGTCAGGGATGTCCTGGAGTCCCGAGTACAGCAGCACCGCGTTGAAGGGGATCCCGATCCAAATGTTGACAAAGATGATGACGAACATCGCCTTGAACGACGAGTCGAACCAAAAAATAGGGGAGCTGATCAAGTGGAGCGATTGCAATGTTTCGTCGATGATGCCACCCTGGCCGGCGAACATGATCGCAAAAATCGTCCCGCTGGCGATCGGTGGGAACAGCCATGGGATAATTATCAAGCTCCGAAGGAACCTGGAGAGGAAGAAGCGCCGGCTGAAGTACGACGCGATGCCGAAGCCGATAGTGAACTGGAAGAAAAGCGACGCCACCAGGAAGATCGCGGTGTTGGTCAGAGCTTCACGGGTGACGGGGTCGTTTATCTCGACTATGTAATTGTGGAGCCCGATGTAAGGCCCGCTCTGGGCAATGAACCCAATCCTCTCGACGCTCATCATGAAGCCGTAGATGAGCGGGTAGACAAAGAAAAGGATCACATATGTGAGTGCGGGGACGACGAAAGCGAGCAGCGTCACCTGGCGCCGGTGCGAGCGCATCCAGTGCCACGGCCCGGCCCGGCGGGCCGGGCCGGCCGGGCGCCCCGAGGTGTCGTGGCCATAGTCGGCTGGGCGGGCCAAGGTGAGCGCTTCGTTGGCGCTCACCTTGGTCCGCGCTGACCAAGCTGCCTGTCGCTCAGGAGGGGTTGGCTCTTCGCGCGGCAACTTCCTGTTCACCTCTCATTAGCCTCGAAGTTTTCAGTTGCCTTCGAGGATGGAGTTGACGTTTGCTTGGGCAGTAGCAAACGCGGCTGCTGGCGTCTGCTTGCCGATTAAAGCCGACACGATGCCGTTGCCGACCGCCGTCTCGACCCTGGGGTACAGGACACCGAGCGTGCTCGTACGCACGAAGCCATGCTTCAGCTCGGCAAGCAAGGGCGCGTACAGCGGGCTAGCGGTCTTCTGCCAGGTCGGTATGGCTGCCTTGACGGTCGGGATGTCGCCGGAGGCCGTCGCGAGGCTGGCGTCAACCGAGGGCTTGGCCATGTAATTGAGCAGCTCGTACGCAGCCTTCTCGATGGTGGGGTTGCTCTTGGGAATAGTCCAGACCTCACCGCCGATCGGGCCGACTACGTTTTGGCCGGGGGTGTTGACCGGTATCTCGACGACACCATAGCTGAGGCCCTTGACCGAGTTGAGGGTCGGGAAGAACCAAGGCCCGTTGATCATCATGGCGGCCTTGCCAGCAGCGAACTCGGCCTCTGGCTGTCCCTGGTTCCAGTTGGTGAAGTCCTTGTCGATGGCCCCCTCCTTTGTGAGGTCAGTCCACAAAGCGAGCGCCTGGACCGACTGCGGGGTCGTGAGGTGGGTCAGGCTCCCCCCGTTGGTCAGGAGGAAGGGGATGAACGTCCACACGTTGCAGCCCGCGCAGGTTTCGCCCGAGAAGGCGATGCCATAGTGCTGAGCGTCGGTCAACGCCTTCGCATCTGTCAGGAGCTGCGCCCACGTAGTCGGCGGCTGGATGTGTGCGGCCGCGAGCATGGCCTTGTTGTAGAACAAGGCGATCGTGTTGGTGTAGAGCGGGTAGCCGTAAATGGTGCCGTTGAACTTCGCCTCTGCCTGTTGTGCGGCGCCAAGCGTCGGGATGGCGGTCGGGCCGAGAGTGCTGAGCGGCGTGAGCTCGCCGTACGAAGCGAGAGTCGGGACGGTCGGGTTGTCGAGCATCAAGACGTCGGGAAGATTCCCGGCGGCGGCCTCGGCGGCGACGGCCGTCAGGTACGAGTTCCCGCTGTTGACTATGTCCTCCCTCTTGATTGTGATCCCAGGGTGGGTCTTCTCGAAGTTGCTAAAAACGGTGTTCAGGGCGGTGTAGATAGCCCCGTTGCTGGCGACGCTCGTGTAGTAGCTGGTCTCGGTGAGGACAATCGGGCTGCTGCTGGCGGACGCCTGCCCCGTGGAGATGCCGAGGACGCCGACAGCTGAGCCGGCAGCGAGGAGCGCTACCAGGAGCCTCCCCCTAGCGATCCCGTGGGCAAAATTGCGTTTCTGTATCAACTCATCCTCCTTTTTTGTGCTGGTTTCTTGGTTGCCTTCTATGGGTAATGGGGACTGGTGAATCGTTTAAACAGGTGCCTGCGGGTCGATCACAAGTGGAGTTGTCAGGTCTTTCGCGCCGGCCCGAGCGTTGCGCCCTCGACGAAAACAGCGGGCAACAAAATCCCGGGCCCCTTCTTCGCTAGGAGCTCGATCGCTGTACGCCCTATTTCCAGCGAGGGGAAGTTGACGAAGGTGAGAGGTGGTACGAGGTGCCTGACAGCCTCTCGCCAGGCGACACCGACAATGGAGAAGTCGTCAGGTATGGACTTGCCCCTTTGCTGGAGGACCCGTATGAGCAAGTCGGCCACAGCTTCGGTTTGGACAATGAGGCCGGTGACTGCCGGTTCCTCCGCCAATAAGGCGTCAAGTGCCTCTTGGGTGCCCTCCATCGTGGGCTCGACAGGCAAACCGTGGAACCCGAGGCCCGCCGCCTCGAGGGTGCCGGCGACGCCGTGCCAGAACCGGCGGGCATAGCCGAGCTTCTTTTCGAAGGTCCCTGGCGGGGAGGCAAGAAGGGCAATGTGCTCGTGGCCGGCACCGATGAGGCGCTCGACGCAGGTCCGTCCGGCCGCCTCAAAGTCCAGGTCGACGAAGGGGATATCGACCGGCTCCAGGGGCATGCCGATAGCGACGGAGGGGACCTCGAGTCGCTGGACGACCTCCAGGCGCTCGTCGCCCGCCCGGACCTCCATGAGCACGACGCCGTCGACCATCCTGCCCCGCACCACCGAGTTGACGTCCGACCCTCCGTCGCTTGTCACGAGCATGACGTTCCAACCGTGCTGGCGGGCCGCTTGGACCACGCCGTAGACAAAGGGCATCAACACCGGCTCGGAGGACCAGTCATAGAAGGGCACGACTAGCGCGACCATGTCTGTCTTGCCCGCCCGAAGGGACCGAGCGCCCGCGTGGGGCTTGTAGTCGAGTTCTTCGACGGCGCGCCTCACCCGCAGCTGGGTGCCCTGCGAGATCGTCCGATTGCCACTGAGAACGTAAGAGACTGTGGCTGGGGAAACGCCGGCACGCTTCGCCACCTCGACGATGGTCGTGCTCGGCACCCGACCTCCTTTCTTCGCTTGCTGTTTAATCGATTCAACAGCAATGCGACAACCTACTAAACGTTGCTGTTGAGTCGATTCGCTGGTACTTGTACTCGCACGTGAAGATGATGTCAAGTCGTCTGGGAAGGTGCCGGGTCCAGAAACTCGCTTGAGCTCCCTGGATCGTGCTGATGGACATCCGATGCCTGGCCTCGACGGCAGTTGCTCACGTCATCGCGTGACGAATAATGGCTACCCCTGCGGGTTTCAAACTGACGAATGATCCCAGTTCTACTCCGGTCAGTAACTCAAGACCGCGAGCGGCTACCTCGATCTCTCTCTCTTCGGCTGAGTGGTTGATCAGGAACTCGTAGCGCGCGTCCTCGCCTACCCGAACGACCCGCTCGACCCCGGAGCCTCGCTGCGCAACGGATGCCTGCCCTCGGAGAGCAGGTACCCGTGCGAACAGCTGCGCTAGGGCATCAGGGCCGAGGCGGCACCCCACGTAGTAGGCACGCCCGCTGCCGTAGGTGGTCTCAACAACGATGGGCCGTCCTGACAACGCACCACGGGTGACGCGGGCGACCACCTGCCCGTCGCGTTCCGCCAACACGTCCGCCCAAAAGTCGCCGACGCCGCTCTCGCCGCTGTCCCATTGGAACTCCAATGTCTCGCCAACAGGCATTGGTGCCACGTCAAGGACGTCACAACCCATCAGCGGTCGCAGCGGGCCGCCGTAGGGGCCGAGGTAGACCGCGTCGTGCTCGTCAACGATCCCCGACCAGAACGACACCAAGGCAGTACCTCCAGCCTCGACGTACGAGACCAGGTTGGCAGCTTGTTGGCCACTCAGCAGGTACAGACTCGGCACGAGCACCGCTTCATAGCGGTCGAGCCGCTCGTCAGGGCTACAGAAGTCGACCGTCACGCCGGCTTCGTAGAGCGGCCGGTAAACCCACAGCAGCTGCTCGACTACAGAGAGGTCGCCGGCTGGCTGGGTGGGCGATTCGACCGCCCACCAGTTGGGCCAAGAGAGCACGATCGCGACCTTGGCCTCGACCGGGGCGCTCACAAGGCCCTCGAGCCCCGCGAGCTCCTTGCCCAGCGCAGTTGCCTCGCTCCAGACCGGCGAGGCTGTGCCGGCGTGGGAGACCATGGCGGAGTGGAACATCTCCGCCCCTGCTCGTGAAGCCCGCCATTGGAAGAACAGGACACCTGATGCGCCTCGGGCTATCGCTTGATAGCTCATGGCGCGCATGAAGCCGGGACCCTTGGGCACGTTATGTGGCCGCCAGTTCACGCGTGTGGTGGCCTGCTCCATGACCATCCAGGGAACCTTCTTGTTGAGCCCCCGCACAAGGTCGTAGTCCATGGCGCTTCGCATTTGCCATTCCGGAGTGGCCGGGTCTGTGTAGTTGTCCGTGGAGACAACATCCACGTGAGCCGCCCACCGGAAATAGTCGAGGGGCTTGTACAGGCCCATGAAGTTCGTCGTCAAAGGCAACTCCGGCCGAGCTGCCTTCAAGATCGCCCGCTCTTCCAGAAATTCCTCCAGGAACGCGTCGCTACAGAACCGCTTGTAGTCGAGCTCCAAAGCGGGATTGGCGACAGCAGCGGTCAGGCGCGGCGGCAGGACCTGGTCGAGATCCGTGTAGGTCTGGCTCCAAAACATTGTGCCCCAGGCCTCGTTGATCGCGTCCAGCGAACCGTAGCGCTGGACAAGCCATTGCCGGAAGGCCCGCGCATGGTGATCGCAATAGCAATAGGGGACGTGGCACGCGTACTCGTTGTGAACATGCCACATCTCGATTGCCTCGTGGTCGCCGACCTCGGCCGCTAGCCGAGCCACGATCGCAGCCGCCTTCTCGCGGTAGGTGGGGCTGCAGATACAGATGCTCTGGCGACTGCCGTAGCTGTAGCGGACACCCGTCCGATCGACCGGAAGCACATCGGGGTAGCGCGCGGAGAGCCAAGCGGGAGGCGCCGCCGTCGGAGTGGCCAGGTTCACGCCGATGCCTGCACGAGACAAGTGATCGAGCACGTCCCGCAGCCCGTCGAAGGCAAACCTGCCCTCGGCCGGCTCCAATTGCGCCCACGAGAACACCCCCACGGTGACGAGATCCACCCGTGCCTGCATCATCAGGCGGACGTCTTCGTCCCACACGTCCCGGGGCCACTGTTCGGGGTTGTAGTCCGCGCCGTAACGGATCCGCTCGCTCATCGCCACACTCCTTGCTGAGTCATGAGCCAATCTCTTCGAGGCAATAACGACCAACCAGGCGCGATGCAACACCGGGGAGCCCACGTCCTGGTCTGAACAAATAGTCCTCTCACGACTTCGCTCGAAGCACCCTCACGTCCCACGCTTTGAGGGTGACCTGGTCTCCTAAGTCGAACCTCTCGCCGGAGATTGCGTCTTCCAGCTGGAATGGAGCCGCCACCGAGCCGGGGTGCCATGACCAGTTGTGCAGGAAGTGCAACCGACAACCGTCGTGCACAGTGGCGGTGGTTGCCCGGACCGGGCCGAGCAGCCGGCCCCAGCCTGCAACCGGCGCCGGCACGAGCCAAGCTGCGATCGAACGAGCGAAGGCCTGCCCAGGCACTGTGCCGATCACCGTGACCCGGCCAGAACCGTGCGGCCGAGTCGTGAGTGCCGGCCATCTACTGAAGTGAGGGTGCTCGTAGTAGGCCAGAGGTTCAGCGTCGACAAGGTTCAAGCAGTCGACCCAATCAGTAGCAACGGCACCGGCTTCCAGTCCGAACTCGCTAGCACCTGCAGCGCGCACGGGTACCGGCTCGGCGAGGTTGGAGAACTCCTCATACCAAGAGCCGGCAGCCTTGTGCAGGCAAGCCGGTTGAGTCTCCACTCGGGCGCGGCCCTCCCGGTCGGCGTACCCCGTCCTCGGCCCGAGCACGAGGTGGCCTCCCGCGGCGGCGTAGCCCTCCATCCACTCGAGGTCCTCGTCGCTGGCGGTGAAGAAAGCTGCCACCAAGAACACCGGGTTGGCTACCGCAAACTCAGCTGGGCTGGTGGGCTGCTGAGGAGCTTCGCCGGGACGGCGGAGACCGAAAAGCTGGCGGGGCCGCACGAAACGCACCTGAAGTCCGGCGTCGAATGCGCCCCTGTAGAAGGAGGTGACGATCTGCCAATAGGAGTCCGGGTCGGGAGGACCATCAGGCTTGGCCAATGGAGACTGGCCAGCGAGCGCGAACTTGCTGTCGGTGTCGTACAGCACGGCGATGTCGTAGTCCGGAACGGCCCCGCAGGCGAGAGGGCCAACTGAAGCGAACTCCTCCCCGATGCGCGCTACCTCCCGGTAGACGCGACCAGGCACCTGGCTGTGGGGCAGCACTCCTCCCCAGTAGGTCTCCGCACCGAAATCCAGGCTCTGCCAAGGCCAGTACTCGATCATTCTCGCCCCTCGCGAGACCAGTGCCCAGGCGGCTTGGCGCCACTGCCCGTCGTACGCGGGCATGTTGGTCGAGGAGCCTCCGATCGATTGGGCGTTCGTCTCCGTCACGAGGAACGGTGCCTGCTTCGACGAGTACATCCGGTCCGCGAGCTCGTACACGGCCCAGATCCCTTGGGCGACCCACCCCGCGACTCTCGGACGGGCCGAAGGGTGGCCAAAGCCGTCCTGCATTTCGTAATAGGCGTTGCCCGACATGATGTCGAGGGCCGAGGCGATGTCTACGTCCTCCACGCCGGGCCTGTCGTAGGCGATGCACGTCGTCACGAACTGGTCAGGCCGAGCGAGCTCGCGCACGATCTCGGTCTGCCACGCAATGAACTCACTCACGAGGCCCGCCTGGAACCGGCGCCAGGCGAGGTCGTACTGGGGCTGGACGTTGCCGTCGGGGGGCCACAGGTCGGCCCAGCTGGTCAACCGGTGCGACCAGTAGACGAGGCCCCATTCCCGGTTCAACGTGGCCACGTCGCCGTAGAGGTGCCGTAGATGGTCGACGAAACGCTGGAACACGTCCCGGTTGTGCAGCAGCACCAGGCCAGGCTCATTGTCGACTTGGTACCCGATGACAGCAGGGTGGTCCCGGTAACGGGAAACCACCTTGCGTATGAGTCGCTCCGCGTAGAAACGGTACGCGGGGTTGGTGAAGTCCATCTCCTGTCGGGAGCCAAAGGACAGGGCCCTGCCGTTGGCGGGCACGGCCGCTATTTCTCGGTGCTGCCGGGGCATCCACATCGGCACGGCGTACGTTGGCGTGCCGAGCACGGCGCTGATCTCGCGCTCGTAGGCCGCGTCCAGGACCGGGGCCAGCCAATCGAGGTCGAAGACACCATTTTCGGGCTCCCAGGTGGACCAGACGGACTCGCCCACCCGCACGACGTTGAAGCCGGCTCGTCTCATGAGGTCGAGATCGACACGCAGGCGCTTCTCGTTGACGCGCCCGAGGTAAGCGGGCTGGTACTCGTGGTAGAAGGCCGCGCCGAACAAAAGCCTGCCAGCAGGCGGCCAAAACTTCACGGACATCTCGTATGCCCCCTCGCGCACCGGTGCCTGCTGGTCATCATTCACCTGTGATCCCCCCGAAACTGAGCCCGCGGGCCACGTAACGCTGCAGGAACGGGAACAGCACCAGCATCGGCAGGACAGAGACGAGCGAGCCCAGGATTATCTCGGGGTAGATGGGTTGGGCACCGACCGAGCTGATGCTGCTCACCCAAGCGGACAGGCCGACCGTGAGCGGGAAGCGGCTCTCCGTTCCGAGCAGCACGAGCGGTAAGAAGTAATTGTTCCAAGTGCCTATGAAGGACAGGAGAAAGAGGGTCACAATGCCGGGCATCAGCAGTGGCCGGCTGATTTGCCAGAGCGTGCGCAGCTCGCCGGCGCCGTCCACACGGGACGAGTCGATGAGGCCGTCGGGCACGGCCTCGGCGGAGAAGATCGACATGAAGTAGACCCCAAAGGGGTAGACGAGCAGGGGCAGTATCACTCCCTGGTAAGTGTCGGTGAGGCCCATGAAGTGCTCGAGGAGGAAAAGCGGCACCACGAGCGCAGTCGCCGGCACCATCAGGGAGCCGACCACCAGCACGAAGATCACCCGCCTGCCCCGGAACCTGTACTTGGCGAGGCCATAGCCGCACAGGGTCGACACGACCGCCGCCAGGGTCGCTGTCACTGACGAGTAGATGAAGGAGTTGAGAAGCCACCAGCGGAAGTCACCGTTCTGGAAGGTGAACAGGCCCTTGAAGTTGGACGCCCAGGACAGGTGCGCCGGCGGGAGGAAGGTCTGGGTGGAGAAGAGCTGGCTCTGGCTCTTAGAGGAGGCGACAACGAGCCAGTAGATCGGCACGAGCACGTAGACGGCAGCGAGAGCCAAGAAAGCGGTGGTCCCGGTCGTCTTGGCCCGCCGGGCAAAAGCGGTACCGGACCCCCCGAAGACAGGCCCGCGCAACCGCCCGCCGGCGCTCACTTGACCACCGCCCTCGTCGCCGCGAAGGGGTCCATCCTTCGGCGCACGATGCCGTAGAACGCGACCGTGGCGACGATCGTGACAGCGGCGAGGACGACCGACTGGGCCGCCGCCAGCTCTTCGTTCCCAAAGGCGAACGCCGTGGTGTAGATGATCTGGTTGGGCGTGAAGGTGCTGCCGATCGAGGCGATCTCGTTCAGGATCACCGGCTCGTTGAAGAGCTGGAGCGTACCGATGATCGACAGGACCACTATGAATATGACCGTGCGGCGGACCATGGGCAGCTTTATCCTGGCCGCTATCGCCAGCTCCGAGGCCCCGTCCACCTTGGCCGCCTCGAGCACCTCGTGCGGCACGTTGGTCAAGCTCGTGAGCAGGATCGTCATGTTGTAGCCGGTCCACTCCCAGGTGACGATCAGCATGATCGCGTAGAGAGCCAGGCGGTAGTCGAGCGGCTGTAGAGGCCCGCTCGTGAGCCCGAGCAGGTGCGGCACCCCGAGCGCGCTGTCGAGGTCGGGCTCCAAGAGGTAGCCCCACATGATGGCCGCTATCACGCCGGGCACTGCGTAGGGGAGGAAGTACACGAGGGCGAAGACCTTCTTCCCCCGGCAGTAGGGGCTGTCGAGCAAGAGGGCCAAGACGATCGCGAGACCAATCATGACCGTCACCTGGACCAGCCCGAAGTAGCCCATGCGTACGACCGCGTTCCAGTAGGAGGCGTCGGAGAGGACCGTGCGGTAGTTCAACAAGCCCGTGTAAGCGCCGGTCAGCGGGGAGCGCAACGACAGCACTATCGAGTAGATGAGCGGCCCGGCGAAGAAGACCGCGAACAGGGCCAGGAACGGGCTGCTCATGATGAGCCCCGAGCGACCGTGCGCCGCACGCAGTCGGCGTCGCCTGGACCCGGGATTCCCACTGGGCGTCATCGCCCGAAGCGGCAGCGAGGCCGTGGTGCCTCCTGCCTGTACCGCCATCACCTCTCCTCTCGTACTCCCCCCGGGAGTTCGGGACGGCGGGGGAAGAGCGGGCAGCGACCCCTCCCCCGCCGTTACGGTTCAGCTAGCTCTCGACCGAGTAGCCCGCCGACTTGGCGTAGCTGACCAGCTGGGACTCGACCGACTGCAAGGCTTGGCTCCAGGTCTGCTTGCCCGCCACCGCGCTCGCCAACTCAGTGCTCATGAAGCTGCGGAACTCGGCGTCGAATGGGCTCCACACCCAATTCGTTACCACCTGCGCGGCGTACTGGCTGTACAGAGCGTTGATGTTGCCCGTGAAGTGCGGCACCGTGGCCTTGAACTGCGGGACGCTCGCCCGGGCGCTCGCCGCCGGGAAGAGCCCACGGCCGCCTTGGGCACCGGACTCCTCGTCGATCGCGATGCCGCTCTTGGAGGTGTTGATATAGGCGGCGAACAGAGCTGCGTCCTTCACGTCCTTGGAGGGGCAGTCCCTGGTGACCGCGTTGGTGGAGCCGCCCCAGTTTGCGGTTGCATGGGCGCCGGCGGTCCACTGTGGCAGCTGCGTCACGGCCCACTCCTCGGTGGAGTTACTTGCCAGGTTCGACGAGATCACGTAGTCCGGTCCCCACGCAGCACCAACCATCGCCGCGTACTTGTCCTGGGCGACGTGGTGGGTCCAGTCGGTCGTGAAGTCGTTGTCCACCGGGGCAAGTCCCTGCTTGACGAGCTTGGCCCAGAAGTTGGTGACCTGCTGTTCGATGGTGCCGGCCACGTCGATCTTCCAGGTCCCGTTGGACAGAAGCTGGAAAGGCCGCGCCCCGGCCTGCCACCACAGCGATTCCAAGATGGAGGGGTCATTGAGCACGAAGGGCTCGAGGTACATGCTCGGGTTGGCCTTGTGCAGGGCAGCCGCGTCCGAGGCGAACTGGCTCCAGGTGGCCGGCACGGGCAGGTTGTACTTCTTGAGAACGGCCGGCTGGTACATGAGCCCTATCGGGCCAATGTCCTCGGGCACCGCGTAGACCGCGCTGCCCTGGGAGACCTGCTGCCAGACCCAGGCCGGGAAGTCCTTCCGGTAGCTGGAGACGTACTGGGCGATGTTGACCAGGTCGTGTGCCGCGATGTATTGGGGCAGCTCCGAATACTCAACCTGGGTTACGCAAGGGCCTGTGCCGCCGGCAACGGCGGTCGTGAGCTTGGCGTAGAACGTTGCGCCGGAGCCGTATACCGGCGGAACCGGGACCGAGATGTTGGGATACGCCTTCTCGAAGTTCGCGATTACGGTCTTCGGGTTGGACGTCCAGGTCCACCATGTGATGGTGGTCTTGGCATTGGTGCTCGCCGACACGGCGGCTGGCGAGCCGAGCATTGCGGTGCCGAGCATTGCGGTGACGGCAAGCGCCGCCCCGGCAAGCGCGACTGCAGAGCGCGTTCTTTTCATGTACCCATTTCCTTTCTTCTTGTCCTGCGTCTTCCTCTTGTCACGTTGTCTTGTCCCGTCCCCTTCGCCTCTCGCCCGGTCACGAACTAGCAAAGGGTCCCCTGTGTGGCGTTTGGGATCGATCCCAAACGGGACTTTATAGCAGCCTTGCACGCGGCGCAAGGAGGGCGCGCGTGCCTTGGCCAGGGCGTCGTCCCTGCTAATGTCGCTGGTCGTGGCTTTGCCGTCCCAAAGATCCAGCAGTCCGCCGGGACCGGTCGACAGCGGCCTGAGGACGGCCGCAGGCGCCGCCCGGCCGCGAGGACGGCGTCCGACCATCATGGACGTTGCTCGGGTCGCCGGCGTGTCGCGAGGCACGGTCTCACGAGTCCTCAACGGCGGCCACAGTGTGCGGGACTCGAAGATGGCCGTGGTGCTCGACGCGGTCGACGCCCTTGGCTACTCGGTCAACTTGACGGCTCGTCAGCTACGCAAGGGTCACACGGGCTCGGTCGCGTTCGTCATCTCAGAGGAGCACGAGCACCTGTTCGAGGATCCCAACTTCGGGATCCGAGTAAAGGCGTTCACTCGCCAGCTTGAAGCGGCCGGCCTCCATCTCTTGATCAGCATCGCCGAAGACGCCAAAGAGGACGCCTTCCTCGGTAACTACTTGACGGCCGGGCACGTCGACGGGGTGCTGCTTGCCATGCTGCGGGAGGGCGACCCATTGCTGGAGTTGCTGGGTTCCGAAGTGCCCTTAGTGGTGCTCGGACGTCCCCCTGGAGGGCTGGAAAAGGCCGTGTCATGGGCCGGGATGGACGACGAGAACGCTGCCCGCGACGCGACACGGTTTCTTGTCGCCCAGGGTCGCAAGCGTGTCGGCACAATCACCGGGCCGCTCGATGACACCGCCGGGCAGGACCGGCTCCAGGGCTATCGTGCAGCACTGGACCGCGCGTACCGCAGAGGGCTGGTGTCAGAGGGCGACTGGTCCCTGGAGAGCGGCAGACTCGGAGCGGAAGTGCTCATCGAGCGGTACCCGGACATCGACGGGTTGTTCGTGGCGTCGGACCTCATGGCCGCCGGAGCGATGAAGTCCTTGAGACGGGCTGGTCGGCGCGTGCCCGAAGACGTGGCCATAGTCGGCTGCGACGACTCCCCGGCCGCGCTGACGACCGACCCCGCTCTGACCACGATGCGCAACCCTTTCGAGGAGACAGCCGAGGCAGCAGTCCACCTGCTCCACGACCTGATCTCGGGCCGTTCGTCGGAACCGAGCCACATCGTGCTCCCATCGCAGCTTGTGCAGCGAGGCTCGGCGTAGGGTTGCGGCCAGCTCCGCTCAGCGATCGACGGGGCTCGCCCTCCAAATCGCTTACGGCAAGGCCAGCGAGCTCACCGGGACGGAACGTGAGAATCACGAGGTCACGACGTTGGTGTAGGGCGCCAAAACGTCGATCGGGCCCCTGAGCTGGCCTTCTTCACCGCCGTCAACCATCATCAGTTATGGCCCTCCGCCTGTGCTACCTCTCACGTGCCGGATCCTCGGCCTGCTGGGATCTAGCCGACGGACAGCTTTGGACAAGGACATCAAGCTGACGGTGCTGTGCCACGAGGTCTGCGTTCTCAAGCGGCAGCTCCATGGTCGCGTTCGCTACCGACCCGCAGACCGAGTGATGCTCGCTGCGCTCAGCCGAGTACTTCCAGGGTGGCGCTGGGGTTGCTTTCTCGTCACGCCCGAGGCTCTGCCTAGCTGGCATCGGGAGCTCTCGCGTCGCAAGTGGAAACGTTGGCGAGCCCAGCAAGGTCCTGGACATCCCCCGCTCAACGATGAGCTCGTCGAGCTCATTATCCGCCTCGGCCGGGAGAACCGCCGCTGGATGTGTTCGCATTCACGGCGAGCTTCGCGGGCTAGGGGTCCGCATCTCGGCGAGCTCGATCCGCCAGGTCCTTAGAAGCCACGGTCTCGGACCAGCTCCGCGCAGTGGACCGACTTGGAAGGAGTTCCTCGCCGTCCAAGCTTGCGGAACCGATCCGCTTCCTCGTGCACGACCGCGACAAGCGCTTCGGAGCGTGCTTCGACGAGGTCTTCAAGGCCGAGGGGATCGAGATCGTCCGCACTCGACCGGCTGTTACCGGCGCACCTTGGTGGGGACGTAGGGGCCAGAGCCGGCGGGGGTAATCGAGACTGGACTTGGTGATTGGCACTGATGCATCGGTTGTTGGGGTGTGGTGCAATGGTGTGGCATGCGCGTGTTGGATGGGTCTCGTTTGTGGCGCGGTAGAGGGTGCCGGCTTCGGATCGCTGGTGCGTGAGCCCGGCATCGAACCCGGCATCGAACCACTCGAACCCCCTCCTGACGGCCTCGTGGCGACGGTGCATCCACAACCTCTGGCTTAGCTCCCGGGCTCGGCTCACGAGCCGTCGCGCAGATCGCCCAGGCGCTCGCGCGTGAAGCGGATGTCGTCGAAGGTGACGATGCATCCGTCACCGGTCGGCGACTGCGCCTCGAAGCCGATCGCGGCGGGCGTGGACGTGTCGTCGATGGTGAAGAAGCGGATCATCCGCCAGGTCTTCCCATCGAGGGAGGCGTGGTAGGCGAAGGCGTGGTCGATCCGGGCGACCCGAAGCCACACCGTCCGGCCGTCGACGACCAAGGCGTTGGCGTCATCGGAGACGCCGCGGGTGACCACGGAGACAATCATCGGCTCGCCGTCGGGGGAGAACTCGAAGCAGAGCTTGCCCCAGCGGCGGTCGTTGATCCACAGGAGCAGCACTCCCGCGTCGTAGGTCGAGGCGAACTCCACGGTGACGCGGGCGCTGAACTGGAAGTCACCGTCCGGGGGGACGCCGAGCAGGGTCGCCGCGTTGAGCATCGACTCGGCGTTGAGCTGGGTGTCCGCTCCCGGGTCGATGAAGATGTCGCTGTGGGGGCCCGCCGAGGCCGTCACCATGGCGGGCGCCTCGGCGATCGTCCACGCCGACTCGGAGGACGGCGAGAGCGTGAAGGGCAGGCCCGGCACGTTCCAAGCGATCGTCATGTCGTCTCCGTCTGTCGTCGGATCATTGCGTTGTGTCGTCTTGCGGGGTCCCGTGCGCCGTCCGGTTCGTCGTCGGAAATAAGGTCCTGGAGCGTGCGGCGGACGACGTCCTCGGTGAACTCCTCCGGCAGGAAGTACCGCTGCAGGCCGATGCCCTCCTGGACCGCGTCGATGACGTGCCCGCTGACGCCGTGGACGTGGCGGGCGGCGGCGTCCTTGGCGCGGCGCATCCACTGCCGCACCAGCTCGGCGTAGCGCTCGTCGCGGATCGCCAGGACATGACGGCTCGGTTCGCTGGTTATTGATCGAGGCCCCGGCACCTACCTCATCTCCTCCGGCGTCATTGTTAGCCTATGCGTGAGGCACACTTGAGGCACGAAGACGGGGTGAGCGGCAGGATCGACCTCGGGGCACATCTAGGACCTGCGCTGACGGCTTGCATCGGCGTCACAACAAGGGGCGTCCGGGCATCACACACACACACACGCCTGATGCACAAGTGC